>Ga0102595_100312_pt1 | contig 38496 bp, 29 predicted proteins | sample Araplaol_mTSA_r2_2_FD_76864 | JGI IMG/M metagenome (GOLD analysis project Ga0102595, IMG submission 76864) | Arabidopsis root microbial communities from North Carolina, USA - plate scrape MF_Col_mTSA_r2 (SPADES assembly) (version 2) | ecosystem: Host-associated > Plants > Roots > Endosphere... | reverse complement strand
CATTCTCGGCGGCGTGGATGCGTTGCAGCGCGACCAGAGGCGTTTTGCCAATCGCGTCTTCAATGGTGGGATAGTTCATGACCACACTGTGCCATAATTTGAGGCTTCGCTCATTCCAGCCCGGGTGGTGAAATTGGTAGACGCAGGGGACTCAAAATCCCCCGCCGCAAGGCGTGCCGGTTCGATTCCGGCCCCGGGCACCACCACAGGCCCTTCCAGAGATGGAAGGGCCTATTTTTTGCGCTCAGAGTCTGGGGCGGAATCGAAAATCGCGTCGCAGCCTGCGCCATCACTCAATTTCACCAATTCGTCCTAGTGAAGTGTCATCAGTGAGTAGAGAGTGCTCATTTCAATTGACCTTCTTGATTGCGGTGCGTTTGAGGAATCTTTGCTGCGGCGATCCATCAATGAGCCAGCTTGTCGACCAATACGAATGGCCAACAAAATTCGGATGACTCTTTTGCAATTCATAGGTCGCGTCGAGCGCCTTCGACATCGCCTCATCCTCCGAGTGGTCCGGCCATTTCTGGTTGTAGGCAGCCAAACCAACGACTACCGGCCCTGCGAAGTTCACGAGCTGCGCGGTCCTTGATTGTCGAAACCCTGGGCCTTCGCGTTTATCCATAAACGACACACAGGGAGACGCACACTTTGTGTACACCTGGATTGAGAGCCAGTCTGCCTGATCCAATCCGATGTTCGGATCGCGTGCGCGACCCAAATGAGTTGTCACACCCACTGGCAGATCGCCCTTCAGCGCTCGAGTTTTTGTGAATAGGTACGACGCCGCCTCCGAATGCGTCGAGAAACCGCATGGGACAGAGTCACTCCACCCTCCCTCAAGGTCGTATTCGACAGCCTGGAAGCCGGAAGCCAGCAGCTTGGCGACGAGCCCTGTCTGGGCGTCAGTAAGCGCGTCAATCGACGTTTTGTCTGGTGTAGCGTACAGCGTCAAGATCGGCGCGAATGCGCCAGCACGAAGGGCATTTCCAAGGCCCTCAAGCACCTGAGTCGTTGCAGTAGGCTTGAGTTCGCGCGCCTTGCAGCTTTTTGACGCTGCCACGGCGTGGGTTCCCATCACGTGGACCCGTTTGACGCCGATGGCCTCCAAGTCTGGAATCTTCGTGAGCTGAAAAGCTTTCGGTTTCTGAAGCCAAACGCCCCGGCCTCCAAGCATCTCGTTAAGGGGCTGCCCCAGCACAGGAAGCGCCATGCACGCGACAATGGCGGACATATAAGCTTTTTTCATTTTCACCTGTCAGGTTAAAAAAAAAGAAGGTCAGATCCGTAACCATAAACAGTCGAAAGTCCATGCGCCTAACAACGGCTCTTCCTGATCGACGTGGGCGCTAGGAGTCGCCACGCGCCCGATCCTGGAATGACGACTACAAGCCTCTCCCGCCCGAAGGAATCTCAAACGCCACTTGTGGTCCGTTCATTTCCTTGAGAATCGGCCAACGTTCAAAAGCGTCCTGCATGAATTCAAGCGAGGCGGCACGCGCAAGATTGACAGCCAACTGGTATTGACTTATGCCCAAGGTTCCTGCCGCTTTTTTTCCGCTTGGTGTTTTATCGCTGTCCTTAGCCAATGCAGCATGCGAAAGCGCCCCCTTCGCACATTTTTGAGGCGAGCCCCAGAACACGAAACCGGATACAAGGCCCTTGGCCTGCAACTGCTCAATACGCTCCCGGCCGCCTGGCCGCCATGGCGCCAGAAGAACGACGTCCTCTCGTCGCTTGGCGGTTCGCACTTGGAGCTCGACATAGTTGGAGTGCGCGTAAAAGTCCTGCACACCATGCAGCGCCTGCCCAAGAGAAAAAAAGGCTTTTTCAGCCGAAGCCTTCGCTTTGGTCGGGTCGTTTGCGGCTTTCGCGGCCTTCGCCAATTCAGCGTTGATCCCGACGTCCTTAAGCAACTCTTCAATGTAATCCGTTGACGCCTTGAAGTCGCAGTTGTCGAAGTGCGCCTTCGACTCAAACTGATGGACAGAATCCTGAAAATAGAGCGCTCGACGGAGCTCACCGATATAGGTATTGACAGCCAGGTTGCGAATCAGAATCTTGTGAGTTGCCGTCCCAAAACGTCCGTCGCACCCCACACACATGAACTGCGCGTCGACCTCAGTAATTGCGGGAACATTTACCTGCGGGATAGGAGGCTTCCCTCCTTCTCCAAAGGCGGGGGTGATACTGAATGCCCCTGCGAGAACTGCTCCCAAAGCCGTGAAGAATAGTCGGGCGAGGAAATGCAGACGAAATGTATGCGCTCTTTTGAATGCAAGCATCAAATCCACCTCAACTGAGCTTCGCGCAGGCCTCAAGCTCAACGGCCAAAGTACGAACCAGTTTTGCCGCAGCTTCGCTCTCCGCCGACCTTGTAGCCCGAACGCCAGCGCCGGCAGTTGCCGCGGCAGCTTGCACAGCGTTGTAGCGTCCGAAGTAGTCGACGAGGTCGGTCTTGGATGGAGTACTCGCCCTAAGCGCATAAAACCCGCTCAGATGGGTGTGCTGCACGTGCTCCACGTTTCTGATAACGTCTTCAGGCGCCGAAGAGATCGCATCTATCGCGCCTTGATCTCCAGAGGTACGGGCAAGCCGCAATGCCTCGGGAGTGAGCATTCCCAGCCTTCCGTGCATGCAGCTCAGGCGATTGAACGTCGCCAGCGATAAGTCGACCTGCTGGTCCTGCTTGAAGCGAGTGCTCGTAGACAGCCCCATTCCGGCCAGAAATAGCCCCGAGTTGAGCAGACCGGTCTTGTCCGCGATCCCACCCACGACAGCCGCAGAGCCACCAATGGTCGTCAAATCAGATGTGCTCCAGGAACGGTCTGCTCGATCACGCAGGGCGCCAATGGCCACCGCCATATATGCCGAAAGCGCCCGAACCGCGTGGGGAATCTCGTAGGCCGTCTTGCTATCAGCCTTCATCTCTTCCGTGACATAGGCACGAAAGGGTTTGTGCTCAGCATCCGTGGGAATTGGCCTGTAGGTTGAGCAGCCGCCCAGCACCAGCGAAATGAGCAGCCCGAAAACGACCTTCATGATTCCTCCTGATTAAATTTTTGATAATGATCAGCAGCCGGACTTGCCGCTCATACAAGCGTCGAGCCAGGGGCTAAATGAAGAGACTCTTGAATACACGCCAAACTTGTTGGGAAGGCCACACCCCTTGCCCCAGCTGACGACACCAACAAGTACCGGCTTGGCGGAATTTATTGATGCAGTCAACGGGCCTCCACTGTCACCCTGGCAAGCATCGAGCCAGAGCTTCCCGTTCTTGACCTTGGGCGGTGAGCCGGCGCAAAGCATTCGTTCCGTGACGGCCTTGTTGTAGGCGCTGAATTCGTTGCACGAGTCTCTAGACACGTACGGCACGTCGATATAGTTGAGAACACTCATCTTCGACTGGCCCTCACCGTTGGAGCCCCAGCCCGTTACCCGAAGCGTCTTTCCCTGCACGAGCGTCGATTCTTCGGCCTCGGTACCGACCACCGCGATCGACTTCACAATGCCACCAAGCTTCAGCGGCGTCTTCAACTCCACAAGCGCTATATCGTTGTCATTGTTGCCTTGGTCGTATTGAGGGTGGACGATGATCCTCGTGCCCGCATGCCTGGCGCTCGCGTTATTCAGTACCGTCGTTCCTACGACTATCAGATAGTCTTCGGTCAGAAGGCCTCGCACGCAATGGGCGGCCGTGACGATCCACTTTTCATTCACGATGGAGCCACCGCAGAAGTGAGCTTCCTGTTGGTCGGGTACCCACGAGACACCGAGTGAGACCTGCCAAGGATGTGAATTTGGAAGTACGGGCTTGCCGCCTGTGATCTTGTAGCTCAGCCCTTGCTGATATCGCTTGACCGCTGCGATGTAGTCTTCGGGAAGATCCCGGCCTTTTATCGCCGCAGGCAACGGCACTTCGGTTTGGGCCTGGACGGGTAAAGCCAGGGCGACCGATAGCGCGGCGGCAGCAATAAGGAGGAACGAGGTTTTTTTCATCGCTATTTGAAGAATCGAATCCGAACCATGCCTGCAGGCACACCGCTCGCATCAGACACCGAGGTGATTTTTGTCCTATCAACCCCAGCCTGGACAAGCAACGATTCCGCGTGGAGCGCCCTTAACGAACGTAAATCCTCTGCTTGATGACATTGCCCGCTGTCATCCTTGCAAGCCAACGTCCCGGATTCGATTGATGCCCATGAAATGCTCTTGTACCCGTCTCCTGCTGATGCGATCAACTTGTACACATCTAGCTCCCTGACGAGAACCGCGTTTGTCTCAGGGTTGGGACCTATCAGCCCCTCCACAAGGGGCACGCCAATCGATGCCGTCGAAATGACCTTGAACGCTGGTGGTGGCTCTACATAGACCGGACCATCAACGAAACGAACTCGCGCCTCGAGCCAAGCCTGCCCTGCTGCGTCTGTTTTGGTACCACTAAACCTCAAGAGTGCGCCCCTGGGCAACGTCGCAAGAACTTTGCCCGTGGAAGATGGCTGAGATCGAACGTTGACTGGCTTGTTGGTCACGAGAGCCGAGCTAGCCACCATTGTGTTGGCGATCTGGTCACGAGTAGGCTTTTGCAGGGTGTCGACTGAGAAGTCGCCACCAACCTTGGCAAGCGCCACTGTGTTCGCGAAACTGTAATGGGCACTGACGTCCGAATACGCAATACGCGTTGCCGAACCTTCCCACGCAAGTGCGGCAAACGTCGGAGGCACTTTGCTTGTAGCGACCGCGGTTCCTTCGGGATTGTCTCTGAGCCATTCGCGCGCGGCTATCGAGTGGGAACTTGAAGGAAACATCCTGAGGAAGCGCTTCACGTCATCGATCGTTCCTCGCGTTACAGCGTTGAGCCACGCTGTCTTCGCGGCGCGCCTGGCTTCTTCTGAATCGCGGAACCAGATCATTGCTGTCGGCGATTCGTTGTACCAGGGCAGTTGCTTTTCACCGGATTTGTCCAAAACCCGGCTGTTTACGTCGCGCTTAACCTCGTTGTACTCATTCAGGCCGGATTTCAATGATTCGACGAGAGCCTCGGTGAAGATGCTCTGCTTACCCTTTACAGTCGCCGTTTGTCCAGGCTCCGCCGCATAGATGAGCGCCATGTTGGTCGTCATCCGCATGGACGGTTTGATAAGTCCCTTCGACAGCTCCTCCTCAATGCCATCAGACTTCTCAAGCTTGGGGCCCGTGTAGGTACGACAGGCATCGAGGATCACCATGCTGATGCCCGGATTTTGTCCGGCCAACTTCCGATGAAACTCTTCGATGGAGACGAAATATTTGAGTAGATCGCTCTCGCGCAAAGTCCCAGGAAGCTTGGTGGGGACAGGGAAGTTCTCGCTCCCAAACGACAGTCCGTGACCGCTGTAGTAGATGAGCGCGAAGTCCGCCTCTTTGATCTTGTTCAGGAACTTGTTCAGCCCTCCATTAACCAGCTCTTCCTGGTTCCGGAAGTTTGAGATCGTGTCGACCTCAAAGCCTAATTTCCCGAGCTGTTCGGCCAACGTTGCTTGGTCCACATCTGTGCCTTCCAGCCTGCCGCTGGAATATTCCCAATTGGCGATGATGAGTGCCAGACGCTTTACTGGCCGCTCCACCAGATACCTAGCGTCAGGCTCCGCATGGACCATCGAGACACCGACCGACATGAGGCAGGCAGCGACGAGCCACGCGCGGTGTCTAGCAGCAGTTTGAAAGAACACATTCCTCCTTCGCGCACCCATGATCGGCCGGGGTCTCGATAAGTCTTGCAGTCGACAACTAAGCCCGACCGGACAATTTTTAACAGTTGTAACTTCGCCCGGCCCGCAGGGTATCCTTGGCTCTGTACTTTGTCATCCCCTAATTAGGGGATGCCGAGCTCAGAGAGTCGGGCCCCGGCGAGGAATCGAATGCCGCGACTTTCGCTGGAGCCGGGCGAACCGATATGCCCAAATCGGAAGAGGCCAGAAGACGTGAGCCTTTGACCCTAATGGGTGGGGCGTGACCCGCAGGCCAAGACCCACGAATGCTTTGACACACAGTCGAACCAGCATCGGTGGCGAGCTGAAAGTGGATGAGAGTCGTATTGGTGCCATGGCTACAGGACGAGTTCTGCACTGCACTCAAGCGGGTGATAGTCCAAAAAAAGAAGCCATCGTCGCTCGAGTGTGATTTCGCACGCAGCTTCGTGCTCTCGAGGCTGCTCGTATCCCTTCATCGGTTGGATACGAGAGCAGCGTCATGAAGCCCTGAATCCATCCGGTTTGCGTTCCAGGTTTGATGTTTTTGCCCCTGCCGCTTGCAACACTATTCAATAAGGTGCATTCTCGATTCGCGGCTAATGCTTCTTTTGCGGCCCTTTTTCTCAGTGCTTGCAGCCGCGTCTGGAGTCCGTCATGTGCAGCTTGCGTCATTGGCTCTGTCTCCTTCTCTCAAGCACTTTGCTGCTGGGCACGGCCCACGCGGCCACGGCACCGCCGCCTGCGGCGCAGGCCATGATCGATGCGCTGAACCGGGCCACGGCGGCGGTGGTGGGCGTCAAGGTCACGGCGATGGAGGACGCGCGCTCCGCCGAAACCCTGGGCCTGCGGCGCGCGGGTTCGGGCGTGCTGATCAGCCAGGACGGGCTGATCCTGACGATTGGCTACCTGATGCTGGAAGCCGAGCAGATCGAGGTCGTGACCCAGGACAACAGGACGCTGCCGGCGCGCGCCGTGGCCTACGACCTGGCCACGGGTTTCGGCCTGCTGCGCCCGCTGCTGCCGCTTCGCAATGTGGCGGTGGCGACGCTGGGCAGCAGCAGGGACCTGCAGCCGGGCGAGCCGCTAATGGCGGTGACCGGCCCGCAGCCCGATGACGATGGCGACGTGAGCATGACGCGGCTGGTCAGCCGGCGCGCGTTTTCGGGCAGTTGGGAATACCACATTGAATCGGCCCTCTTCACCAGCCCGCCGGTGCTGGCCAGCGGCGGCAACCACAGCGGCGCGCCGCTCTTCAACCAGCGCGGCGAACTGATAGGCATAGGCTCGCTGTTTGTGTCGGATGCGACCAATGAAAACCGCCGCCTGCCAGGCAATATGTTTGTGCCTGTGGATTTGCTGCGCCCCATACTCGCGGAGCTGCAGCGTTCGGGTTACAGCGCCAAGAGCCGCAGGCCCTGGCTGGGCATCACCTCCAACGACCAGGGCGGGCGCATACAGATACTGCGCGTGAGCAAGGAAAGCCCGGCGGAGCTGGCCGGGCTGTCGGCGGGTGACGTGGTGCTGGCGGTGGACGATGCGAAGGTCGCGACGCTGGAGGCCTTTTACAAAAAGCTCTGGGACCATGCCGCGCCCGACGCGGAAATCCGGCTCACGGTGCTGCAGGGCGCCGAGGTCAAGACCATCGTGCTGCGCGCCCAGGACCGCATGCTGACGCTCAAAAAGCCGCCAGGTATCTGAGCAAGCTAAGCCGGAAGCGGCGCCGTACGGTGCAGGTCCCTGCCTATCGCCTGGAAGTGCAGTGCGGCCGAAGGCGCGGCTTCGGGCTCCGCATCCAATTTAAATTCATCGACCGCCGCCTGCAGCTGCAGGGTCTGCTCGGCCAGCGAAGCCGCCGCCGTGGAGGCCTGCTCGACCAGCGCGGCGTTTTGCTGGGTCGCCTTGTCCATCAGCACCATGGCCTGGTTCACATGCGCGATGCCGTTGCTTTGCTCGACCGAGGCGGCGGAGATCTGCTCGAGCAGGCTGCTCACGCGCTTGACGGCCTGCACGATGTCCTGCATGGTGCGGCCCGCCTGGCCGACCAGTTCGGAGCCGCTCTCGACATGCGCGACGGAGTCCGCGATCAGCGCCTTGATTTCGCGCGCCGCCCCGGCGCTGCGCTGCGCGAGGCCGCGCACCTCGCTGGCCACCACGGCAAAACCGCGGCCCTGCTCGCCGGCGCGCGCGGCTTCCACCGCCGCGTTGAGCGCCAGGATGTTGGTCTGGAAGGCGATGCCTTCGATGACGGCGATGATGTCCACGATTTTTCGGGAACTGCCGCTGATGGCCGCCATGGTGTCCACCACCTGGGCCACCACCGCGCCGCCGCGCTCGGCCGTGCCTGATGCGGTGGCCGCCAGGCCGCTGGCTGAGCGCGCATGCTCGGCGTTGAGCCTGACGGTGGAAGTCAGCTCCTCCATGCTGGAGACGGTTTCCTCCAGCGAGGCCGCCTGTTCCTCGGTGCGGCGCGACAGGTCGGCGTTGCCGGCCGCGATGTCACCGGAAGCCAGGGTGATGGAATCGGTGGAGGCCTTGATGCGGCTGACCAGGTCGGTCAGCGTGTCTTCCATGTCGCCCAGGGCGCCCAGCAGGCGGCCGAAATCGCCGCCGCGTTCGGTGGAAAACTCCTGGCTCAGGTCGCCGGCGGCCACGGTTTCGGCGATGTAAATTGCTTCATTGAGCGGTTGCGCGATGTCGCGGGCGAGGCGCCAGGCCACGGCCGCGCCCACCAGCAGCGCCGCCAGTGCCAGGCCTATCATCCAGCGCCGTGCCGATGCGATGCCGGTCTCGACGACCTGGCCGCCGGCCCTGGCCTGCCGCGCCTGCGTTTCGGCCAGCGCGGCCAGTTCCTGCTGCAGCTTGCCCAGCGATGGCGCGGCCTCGCCGGCCCAGGAACGGACAGCACCCTCGCGGTCGCCGGTTTCGATCTGTTTTACCACTTTGGCCAGCGCCTGCGCATAAGAGGCCTGCGCGCCGCGCACGCTCGTCAGCAAGGCCTTTTCCTCTGGCGGCGGGGTGCCGGCTTCCAGTGCCACCAGGGCATCCGTCATGTTCTTGTCGCCCATCGCAATTTGCCGGCGCGCGGCGCCCGCCAATGCGGGATCAGCCGCGAGGGACAGCTCCAGGGTGGCGCGCGCACTGGATTGCGACCAGTTGCCCAGCGCCGCCGCCGCGCCGGCGCGCGACCAGGCGTCGCCGCTCAGGTCACGGCTAAAGGCGCTGGCGCCGGCCAGCTGGCCCAGCCCCACCGCCAACAAGCCGCCCGCCAGCAGCAATACCAGCCCAAAGCCCGCGCCCAGCCGCGTGCTGATTTTCAGATTGTCCAGTTGCATGGTGTGTCTCCTGCAAGCCGCTTCCGCCTGAAGCTGCGGGAGAGGGCTTGCTCATGGACGGTATCAAGAAAGGCTGCCCTGCTTGCGGCCGAACAGGACGCGAAACAGGGCTTTGTTTATTGAATTGACTTGGGTAGTCGGCCGGGTCTTGCTCCGGCGGGGCGCGCTCTCCCTCCTCTCCTCTTCTCCTCTTTTCGTGCTCCTGCTTTCTCTGCTGAGGGCGGCTGGCCGGGAGTGGCCCGGCGGCCAGTAACTTTCTTTTGCTTCGCCAAAAGAAAGTCACCAAAGAAAAGGCGACCCGCAGTCTGGGTCCCTTCGCTTCGCTACGGGCAACCTGCGCTGCTCGACTACGGAGGGGGTCTGGCTAAACTCGCTACGCTGCGCTTCGCTCAAACAACGCCAGCCCTTATCCCTCCTCCGTCTGCGCTGCTCGGCCCAGCCAGGACGGGGCAATCGGGAGCGGGGACAGAAAACAAATACCAAAGAAGAATCAATACAAACAAGGACACGCCATGGCGTGTCCTTGTGGTTTTCGGTATTTGGCTGTTTGGTATTCCTTCTCCCACCCCTTGTGTATGCGCCGAGGAGCGGAGGTTCAGGCGGATAAGGGATCGCGTTGTTTGAGCGAAGCGAGTTTAGCGAGACCCCGCCTGAACCGAGCACCGCAGGTTGCCCGCAGCGAAGCGGAGGGACGCAGACACCAGGGTCGCCTTTTCTTTTGCTTACTTTTCTTTTGGCGAAGCAAAAGAAAAGTGAGTAGCTGCCGGGCAACCCCCGGCCAGCTGAACTAAAAAGAGGAAGGAGGAGGATGAGGAGGAAGAGCGCGCTCAGCCGGAGCAAGACCCGGCCACAAGAACCTCAGAACCGGTAAGCGAGTTCTGTCCACATCCGCATGGCGTCGGGCGCCTTGACCAGCTCAGGCGCAGTCCCCAGCGGCGAGGCCAGGTAGGCCCGGGCTCGCCACTGGTTGTAGCCACTCCAGTCGAGGCCGACGCCGGCGCCGCTGAAGGTGGCGGTGTTGGTGCCGGCCGTCCAGGGACGCTGGTTGACCTTGAGGTAGGCCCCGTCCCAGAAAGCCAGTGCCTGCAGCCTTCCGCCGCCGACCGCGCCCAGGTCGTAGCGCAGCTCTACGCTGCCGCGGTAGCCCGCATCACCCGACAGTGCGCTGACATCGTAGGCGCGCACGGAATAAGGCCCACCCACGGACATTTTTTGCGAGGAGTCGAGATTGGTATTGGCCCACTGGCCGGCCCAGGACACATACAGCGAGCCCCTGTCTCCCCAGCGCTGCAGGCGGGAGAAGTTCAGGTTGGTCTTGGAAAACCAGCCTTCTGTTCTTGCGCTGGCTGCATCGCTCAGCCGGGCTTCCGCGACGTCAAAACCCAGCCGGCCGCGGGTCCATGCCAGGCTCCAGGTGTTGATGCCGCCGGACAGCAAGATGTCGCGCCAGTCTCCGCTCAGGCTCGAAGTCCAGCTGCCCAGGTGTCGGTCCGTCTTCATGCCCGCCATGTCGATGCGCTCGCGCAGCTGCAGGTTGTCGTACTGGACCTGGCCGTAAACATTGGCCGCCTGGCTGCGCAGCAGCGGATGCCGGCCCCAGAGGCTTTCGGTTTCAGCCGAGCCATGCGCGCCCAGCTCCTGCAGCGATCCGCCGATTTTGTAGTTCAGCATGGAATAGGCGGCCCCGCCGCGCGTGCCCTGCCCGTTCAGCAAGGATTCGTAGCTCACCCGCCCGTAGTTGACCCCGGAGCCCGAACTCAGGCCGCCCACGCCCAGGACGTCGCCGCGCCGAAAGGGGTTGTTGAAATACACCGTGCCGCCCAGCCGGCCCCTTCCGGTGAAGCTGTTGCCGTAGTCGTCCAGCGCCAGGTTGCCGGAGACCGCCTGGCCTGGCGTGACCTGGATGCTCAGGTCCGAGCTTCCCAGGCCGTCGCCGGGCCTCAAGGTGGCCTGCACCAGCACGCCGGGGATGTCCGACATCAGCAGCAGGGACTTGTCGAGCAAGGCCTGCTCCACCGCTTGCCCGCCCTGCAGCGGCGCGGCCGTGGCCTGCAGCAGCACGTCGTTCACGCGCGTCTGGTTGTCAATGCCGACCTTGCCGTAGCGCGCCTCTATCACCAGAAAGCGCACAACACCCGACGAGATCACCTGCGCGGGCACCACGGCGCGCGCAAAGCTTTGACCCCGGCCTCGGTAGTACCTGCTGATGCGGGTCGCCATTTCATCGAGCTGGTCCAGCGTCAGGCGTTTTCCTTCCGCATCGGCCACCAGCCCATGCAAGGTGTCGGTGTCGACCAGGGTGTTGCCGAGTATCTTGATCGAGGTGACGTCCACCGACACCGCGGGGCGTTCGGGCGGCGGCGGTGTGTTGTCTTCTTTGTTGAGGGCCGGCCCTTCACCGCGGGGCGGTGCGGGAAACGGCTGCGACGGCTGGACCTGCTGCAGGATGGTGCCGATATCGACGGGCAGCGGATCGGCCGCGTGGGCCGCGAACAGGGGTGCGGCAGCCAGCAGCAGTGCTGCGTGCTTCGCGGATGTATGGCATTTCATGAAATAGCTTCCCTGGAGCGGCCGGGTCATTTCCGGCCTGCCGGCACGGCGTTCAGCAGCTGGACGCCGCCGTCAACAATGTGCAGCCAGGGATCTTTTTTGCCGCTGGGGCCGGGCAGGTCCACTTCCAGCCCCTCCCCGCCTGATGAGGCATCGACGCTTGCGCCACGGGTGACTCTGAGGATGGACGAGGCCTCGAGCGAGCCGGACTTGGAGCGGTCCGTCTCCAGGGCCTGCTGCGCGGCGGTGTGAATGAGATCCTCCGCCGATCCCCGTCCGGACGTCGCCGAGGGCGCCGATGGCGCAGTGGCGGGAGCGGGCATCGGCGCGGCCGGCAAGGGCGTGATGGAGGCGGTCAGCCCGGCGGGCTGCACCACCGTGTAGTTGCCGGCATCTGCACCGCTCAGGGTAAAGCCGGTCACGGTCACGGCCTTGCCATTGCCCACGTTCGGGTCTGCAAAATTCCCGTGGCCGCCACCGACGCCGACCACATCGCCTGCCAGGGCCGCGACGGCGGCGGTGCCGCCCAGGGTGGCCACGGTCGTGCCGTCAAATACCTTGTTCTGGGCATTCACCCCGGTGACGGCCAGGGTGGCGGGCGTGATGTTCGCCGTGACACCGCTGGGCTGCGCGATGACGTAGTTGCCGGCATCGGCACCGCCCAGGGTATAGCCGGTGACGGTGACGGCCTTGCCATTGCCTACATTCTTGTTGGAGAAGGTGCCGCTGCCGGTGCCGCCCACAGTCACGACATCAGCCCCCAAGGCAGTGACGCCGGCCGTGCCGTTCAGCGTGGCGGTGGTGGTGGTGTCGTAAACCTTGTTGTTGGCACCCACACCGGTCACGGCCAGGCTGGCAGGTGTGATGTTGGCCGTCAGCCCCGTGGGTTGCACCACGGTGTAGTTACCGGCGTCGGCGCCGCCCAGCGTGTAACCGGTGACAGTCACGGCCTTGCCGTTGCCCACATTCTTGTTGGCGAAAGCACCGCTGCCGCCGCCAACCGTCACCACATCGGCGCCCAGGGCCGCAACGCTGGCCGTGCCGTTGAGCGTGGCCGTGGTGGTAGCGTCGTACACCTTGTTGTTGGCCCCTACACCCGTGACAGCCAGGCTGGCCGGCGTGATGTTGGCCGTGACCCCCGTGGGCTGAGCTATGGTGTAGTTGCCGGCGTCGGCACCGCTCAGCGTATAGCCGGTGACGGTCACGGCCTTGCCGTTGCCGACATTCTTGTTGGCGAAATTGCCGCTGCCGGTGCCGCCCACGGCCACCACGTCGCCGCCCAACGCCGTGACCGCCGCCGTACCGCTCAGCGTGGCGGTGGTGGTGGTGTCATAGACCTTGTTGTTGGCGGTCACGCCTGTGACGGTGATGCTGGCCGGCGTGATATTCGCCGTCAGCCCCGTGGGTTGCACCACGGTGTAGTTACCGGCGTCGGCGCCGCCCAGCGTGTAACCGGTGACAGTCACGGCCTTGCCATTGCCCACATTCTTGTTGGCGAAAGCACCGCTGCCGCCGCCAACCGTCACCACATCGGTGCCCAGGGCTGCAACGCTTGCCGTGCCGTTGAGGGTGGCGGTCGTGGTCGTGTCATAGACCTTGTTGTTGGCGCTCACACCAGTGACCGTCAAGCTCGCCGGTGTGATATTGGCGGTGAGCCCCGTGGGCTGCACCACGGTGTAGTTGCCGGCATCGGCGCCACTCAGCGTGTAACCTGTGATAGTCACGGCCTTGCCGTTGCCCACATTCTTGTTGGCGAAGTTGCCGCTGCCCGTTCCACCCACCGTCACACTATCGCCGCCCAAGGCCGTGACGCTGGCCGCGCCGTTAAGCGTGGCCGTGGTGGTGGCGTCATAGACCTTGTTGTTGGCGCCCACACCCGTGACCGTCAGGCTGGCGGGGGTGATGTTGGCCGTCACCGCCACAGGCTGCACCACGGTGTAGTTGCCGGCGTCAGCTCCGCCCAGCGTGTAACCGGTGACAGTCACGGCCTTGCCATTGCCCACATTCTTGTTGGCGAAGGTGCCGCTGCCGGTGCCGCCTACAGTGACGGTATCGCCACCCAGAGCGGCAACGCTGGCCGTGCCATTGAGTGTGGCGGCGGTGGTGGTGTCATACACCTTGTTGTTCGCGCCCACACCCGTGACCGTGAGGCTGGCAGGGGTGATGTTCGCGGTCAGCCCGGTGGGCTGGACCACGGTGTAGTTGCCTGCGTCGGCCCCGCCCAGCGTGTAGCCCGTGGCGGTCACGGACTTGCCGTTGCCCACATTCTTGTTGGCGAAGGTGCCGCTGCCGCCGCCAACGGTCACCACGTCACCCGCCAGGGCCGTGACGGCCGCGGTTCCGCCCAGCGTGGCGGCGGTCGTGGCGTCGTAGACCTTGTTGGTCGCGCTCACACCCGTGACCGTCAAGCTGGCAGGCGTGATATTGGCGGTCACTGCCGTGGGCTGCACCACTGTGTAGTTGCCCGCGTCGGCGCCGCCCAGCGTGTAGCCGGTGACAGTGACCGCCTTGCCGTTGCCCACATTCTTGTTGGCAAACGTCCCGCTGCCGACCCCGCCCACGGTCACGACATCGCCGCCCAAGGCTGCAACGCTGGCCGTGCCATTGAGTGTGGCGGCGGTGGTGGCGTCGTAAACCTTGCTGTTCGCGCCCACACCCGTGACCGTGAGGCTGGCGGGCGTGATGTTCGCCGCCAGCCCAGTGGGTTGCACCACGGTGTAGTTGCCGGCATCGGCACCACCCAGGGTGTAGCCGGTGACAGTGACCGCCTTGCCGTTGCCCACATTTTTGTTGGCGAAAGTGGCGCTACCGCCGCCAACAGTCACCACGTCGCCGCCCAGGGCCGCGACGACGGCCGTACCGCCCAGCGTGGCAGCGGCCGTGGTGTCGTAGACCTTGTTGTTTGCGCTCACACCCGTGACCGTCAGGCTGGCAGGCGTGATGTTGGCGGTCACACCCGTGGGCTGCACGACTGTGTAGTTGCCCGCGTCGGCGCCGCCCAGCGTATAGCCCGTGACGGTCACAGCCTTGCCATTGCCCACATTCTTGTTGGCAAACGTGCCGCTGCCCGTCCCGCCCACGGTCACGACATCGCCGCCCAAGGCTGCAACGCTGGCCGTGCCATTGAGTGTGGCTGCGGCGCTCGCGTTGTACACCTTGTTGTCCGCACCAACGCCCGTGACCGTCAGGCTGGCCGGGGTGATGTTGGCCCTGACACCGGTGGGCTGCACCACGGTGTAGTTGCCGGCATCGGCACCGCCCAGCGTATAGCCAGTGACATTGACCACCTTGTTGTTGCCCACGTTTTTGTCGACAAACCGGCCGCTGCCGCCGCCCACTGTCACCGTGTCACCGGCGATTGCCGTGACGCTGGCCGTGCCATTGAGTGTGGCTGCGTCGCTGGCGTTGTATACCTTGCTGTCCGCGCCCACACCGGTGACTGTCAAGCTGGCTGGTGTGATGTTCGCCGTCCCCGTGGGCTGAACGATGACATAGTTGTTGGCATCGGCGCCGCCCAGGAAGTAGTTGGTGCCGGTGACGCTCTTGCCGTTGCCCACGTTCTTGTCGACGAACATGCCGACGTTGCCGCCGCCCACAAGCACCACATCAGTGCCCAGGGGCGTAACGGTCGCGGTGCCATTGAACGTGGTGGCACGGGTGCCGTCATACACCTTGCCGGCCGCGCTCACGCCGGTGACAGCGAGGCTGGCCGGTGTGATATTTGCCGTCAGCCCCGTGGGCTGCACCACGGCATAGTTGCCAGCGTCAGCTCCGCTCAACGTGTAGCCGGTGACAGTCACGGCCTTGCCATTGCCCGCGTTCTTGTCGGCGAAGGTGCCGCTGCCCACGCCGGTCACGCTCACCGTGTCACCGGCAATGGCCGTAACGCTTGCTGTTCCGTTCAAGGTGGCGCCCACGCCGGCGTCGTACACCTTGTTGGCTGCGCTGATGCCCGTGACCACCAGGTTGGCGGGATTCACGGTCAGAGTGCCATTGGCGTAACTGATGTCGTAGCCCTGCTGATTGGAATACAGGCCCGACGCCGTCACCGCATAGCTGCCGGCATTGACCGCCCCCTGGGCGTTTCCGCCGAAGCTGATGGTTCCCGACAAGCTGCCGCAGGCCACGCTGGAGCAACTGATGCCGGTTCCGCCATTCCAGGCCAGCTTGTCGTAGGTCTTGCTGGTATTGCCGACGGTGACCGTGACCGGCGTCATCAATGACTTGAGCAAGGGACGGCCGTGCCCGTCATAAATCCGCCAGACGTTGGCCAAATCCCAGTTCGGGTTGACGTTGCCGTTGGCGGCCGTGGCTGAGTTGAAATTGGCCTGTTGCTGCATCTGGGCCGTGGTCATAGCCGTTCCGCCGCCCGCGCTGGTGGCCTGCCCGGTCGTCGTACTGTCCCAAAAACTGCCGCTGATCGTTCCGGCCGTCTGGCTCCCTACCAAGCCGCCCACGCTGCCGGCGGTGCCCGTCACCTGCCCGGCGGCGTAGCTGTTGCTGATGACACCGCCGCCATTGCTCATGTCGCCCACCAGCCCGCCTGTCTTGGTGGTGCCGGTGACGGCGCCCGTGGCATAGCTGTTGCTAATGCTTCCGCCGCTGCCGCTCCACAAGCCAACCAGGCCGCCGTTGGTATCGCCGGAGCCGTTGACGGTGGCACTGGAATAACTGCTGCTGATGGTGCCGACATGGAGCATGTAGCCAACGAGTCCGCCGGCAGCCTGACCGCTGGTTACGGTACCGGTGGAATAGCTGTTGCTGATGTCACCCTGGTTGTACCCCGCCAGCCCACCGGTGAAAACCGATCCATTCACATTGCCTGTCGCGTAGCTGTGGTCGATTTTGGAGTTGCCGCTGGTGCCCCCCACCAGCCCACCGGCGTCGGCGCCTCCGGTCACGTTCGTGCTGGCGTAGCTGTTGCTGATGATGCCGTCGTTCCATCCCGCCAGTGCGCCGGTATCGCTGTTGGTACTCCTGACTGAACCGCCCACCAGGCCGACATTGCGGATAACGCTGGCCGAAGAGGTGGAACCGAACAGGCCGGTGAACCGCGTCGTTCGGTCTATGGTGAGGCCGGTAATGGTGTGGCCCAGGCCGTCAAAAGTACCGTAAAAACAATTGGGGGTGCAGCCGCTGTTGCCTGTTCCGAGGGGCGCGAAGCCCGCACCGCTGTTCCAGGTGCTGGTGGGCGCGGCATTGATGTCGGCCCCCAGCACATAGCGACCGCCGAGGTTGCCGCTGATCCCCTGCAAATCGGTGCCGCTGGTGCTGCCGGCTGTGCCGACGTCCGTGATCACGGTATAGGCCAGGGTGGCGCCGGTGCTGCCTCGTTTGGTGCTGAAGTTGTTGCCCGCCGGCAGGTTGACCTTCGCGCCGTTGTTGACGTTGTACGAGCTGCCGGCGCCGCTGGTGGTGCCCTGGCCGTATTCCAGCGCCAGCTTGCCCGTACCCGAGGCGTTGAGATTGGCGTTGATGTTGATGTTGTTCTGCGCGTTGAGCGTCAGCTGGTTGGCGCTCCAGCTCACCGCGTCGTTGACATTGACGTCGCCCGCCGTGCCCGTGGCGCCGCCGCTGCTCTGGATAACGACGTTGCCCGCGCCCAGGTTGGTGCCCAGCGCGGCGCCGGTGATGTCCCCGCCCGAGGCGGCGACGGTGAAATTCACCGGATCGATCAGCCAGGTGCCGCTGTTGCCGGCGGGGGCCGCCGTGGTGATCCTGGCGTCGTTTGCAATCTTCACCTGCGCGCCCGAGGTTTCGATAAAGCCGCCGTTGCCGCCGTTGGGCGCCGAGGCGTCCAGCGTGCCCGCAACCTTGGCAGTGCCGGCGGCCATGCCGCCCAGCAGGATGATGGTGCCGTTGCGGTTTTCCACGGTGCGCGCCTGTATCACCCCGCTGTTGTTGACCACGCTGGCCAGCAGCGAATCCCGGGCGCCGGCGCTCAGGAACACCTGGCCGCCGTCGGCCCGGATCAGCCCGCCATTTTCGGCCAGGCTGTTGAGCACGCTCTGGTCGACCACGACCTTGAGCAGCTGGTTGTCCTGCAGGGTCAGGGTGGCCGCGCTGCCGGCCGCCAGCGCCGCACTGCCCTTGGGGGTGTTGATGCTGCCCTGGTTGCGCACCGTGTTGCCGATCAAGGCTATATAGCCGCCCGGGGCCGCATTGAGGGTGCCCAGGTTGACCACGCTGCCCGGGCCGCTGCCGCTGAAAGTGCGCTGGGCACTGCCCAGGTCCGCATCCTTGACGTCCAGCGTGGAGGCGACCAGCCCGCCCACATTGACCTGGGCGCCGGCACCGAAGAGCACGCCGTTGGGGTTGATCAGGTAGACCTGCCCGTTGGCATTGAGCTGGCCCATGATCTGGCTGCCCTGGGTGTCCAGGATGCGGTTGACCGCGATCGCGCTGGCCGAGGGCTGCACGAAGTTGACGCTTTCCTGCGCGCCGACGTTAAAGCTCTTCCAGTTCAGGGAGGCGTTCTGGCTGGACTGGGTGATGGTGGTGTTGGCCCCGCTCTGGGAGATGCTGGCCGCGCCCGAGGTGACTTGCCCGTCCACCGGCCCGGCCTGGGCGGTGGCCGCCCCTAGCAGCAAAACCGCCGTTGCGGGTTTGCGCAGGGCCCATCGGCCTGCCGCGCGGCCGGCGGCCCGGCCCAGCGCGTCAAGAAATGGCGGAGCCGCGAGGGCCTGCTGGCCAATTCTTGTTACAACTCCTGCAGTTTTTGCGCTGCCCATCGAATTTTTTTTGTGCATTTTTCACACTCCGCAAGACCCCTTTGTCAGTCGATTGAAAGAGAAGGGTCGGTCGAAGTGATGGTATGCAGAAAGGAATCGCAGCAGATCAGCTCAAAAAAAGATCTTTTTACGGTTAATAGAAACGGTTCCGGGTCGGAGCTTTTTGTTTCAAATGGTTACCTCTTTGGTTGTAACATTTGACCGCAACGCCGTTGTAAAAAACACACGGTTACAAACGGCGAAGTGGCGCGAAAGCGGACCCCATTGCTTCAACCCGGGGTTTTTCAGCGATCGCGCAGGCCGATTTCCACCGTCGGGTAGCGCAGGCGAAGCCGCAGTTCGCGCTTGAGGCGGCTGTTGTCCAGCCGGCGCGATTCACTCATGAAGCTCAGGAGCACCCCGGGCAGCTCTTGCTGGGCGCTGCCGCGTGCCAGGCGCGGCGGCCGCGGCAGGCCGTAAAGGCCGGCCGCCAGGTCGAAGTAGTCGCCCATCTTGAGCTGCGTGTCGTCGCTGGCATTGCTGGCGCGCTGCGGCTTGCCGCGCCACAGCGCCGCGAGGCAAGCGCGGGCCAGGTCGTCGGCGTGGATGTGGTTGGTGTAGACGTCGTCTTCCGCGCGCAGCACCGGCGTTCCCTTGAGCAGCCGGCCGCGCGGTGTGCCGCCTTCGCGGTCAGGCGCGTAAATGCCCGGGATGCGCAGCAGATGCACCCGGGTGCCTGTGGCCCGGCCGAACAGCCGCACATGCGCCTCGGCATGCACACGGCGCTGGGCGCGCGGCGTGAGGGCGTTCAGCGGCCGGGTTTCACGCACCCATTCGCCGCCGCAGTCACCGTAAACCCCGCTGGTGGAGGCATAGACCAGGGAGCGCGGCAGGCCGCGCAACCGCAGAGCGCGCAGCAGGGCCAGTGTGCGCGGGTCGCTGCGCAGCTCGGCTTTGTCGTTCGGGGGCGGCGCCAGGTGCAGCACCCGGGTGGCCAGGCCCGCCAGGCGGCGCAGCGAGGCGCCCTCATCCAGGTTGCCCTGCAGCGGCGTGATGCCCCGGGCCCGCAGTTCGGGCACGCGCGCGGCCGACGAGGTGAGCGCCATGAGCCTGGCGTTGCGCGGCAGCTGCCGGGCCGCGCGCAGGCCCACGTCGCCGCAGCCGACGATCAAAATACGCTCCCGGCGGAAGCGGGAAGGCAGTGCACCTAAAGGACTTAAGTTTGAGGGCAAAATTGGGGGTTGCCGGGAAAACCGGCCGAGTCGAGAACAGTTACCGCAAGGATACCGAATATGAGCTTTAACGTGACCGTGCAGCCCAGCGGCCGGACTTTCATCGCCCAGGTGGACGAAGCCCTGCTGGCCGCCGCCATACGCCAGGGCATAGGCCTGCCCTACGGCTGCAAGGACGGCGCTTGCGGTTCCTGCAAATCCAAAAAACTCGAAGGCACGGTGACCCACGGTGCGCACCAGGCCAAGGCCTTGTCGCCCGAGGAAGAAGCCGCCGGGTTCATCCTCACCTGCTGCGCCACGGCCCATTCCGACGTGGTCATCGAGTCGCGCCATGTGACCGACGAAAGCGCCTTCCCCGTCAAGAAGATGCCGGTGCGCGTCAACAGCCTGGCCAAGGCCTCGCACGACGTGATGGTGGTGCGCCTGCAGCTGCCGGCCAGCGACGTGTTCAAGTACCACGCCGGCCAGTATGTGGAGTTCTTGCTGCGCGACGGCGACCGCCGCGCCTATTCCATGGGCAACGCGCCGCACACCCAGGCCGAAAACCCGGGCGTGGAACTGCACATCCGCCACATGCCGGGCGGCAAGTTCACCGAGCATGTGTTCGGCCCCATGAAGGAAAAGGAAATACTGCGCATCGAAGGCCCTTTCGGCAGCTTCTACCTGCGCGAAGACAGCGACAAACCCATGGTGCTGCTGGCCTCGGGCACCGGCTTTGCGCCCATCAAGGCGCTGATTGAGCACCTGCAGTTCAAGGGCATCACGCGCCCGGCCGTGCTCTACTGGGGCGGCCGGCGCCCGGCCGACCTGTACATGGACGAGTGGGTGAAAACCAAGACCGCCGAAATGCCGAATTTGCGCTACGTGCCTGTGGTTTCCAACGCCCTGCCCGAGGACAACTGGACGGGCCGCACCGGCTTTGTCCATCAGGCCGTGCTGGAGGATTTTGCCGACCTGTCGAGCCATCAGGTGTACGCCTGCGGCGCGCCCATCGTGGTGGACTCGGCCCAGGCCGCCTACACCGCGGCCGGCCTGCCGGAAGACGAGTTTTATGCCGACTCTTTTGTGACCGAAAAGGAAAAATCCCAGGCGACCGTTCCCGCGGCAACCTGAGCGGCGCACCCAACAAACAAGAAGAATAAAAGAAGAAGAAAAAGAAACGCCCCGGCTGATGCATCAGCCGGGGCTTTTTTATGCGCGGGCCAAGGGCGGCGAAGTTCAGCCGGCTTTGGCGGGTGCTGGCGCGACCTGCCGGTCGTGCTTCTGGCGGCGAATGGCGGCGCTGGCGCGGTTTTCTTCGTGTTTGAGTTTGCGGCGTTCGGCCTTGGTGACCTTGCCGTCGGATTTGGCGGCCAGCTTGTCGGCTTCAATTTTGGTCTCGCGCTTGTCGAGCTTGGCCGTTTCCTTGGCGGTCAGCGCGCCCGAGCTGACGCCCTGGTCAATGCGCTTTTCCTGGTTGGCCTGGCGCTGGTCGATGCGCGGCGTGGCCAGTGGGTCTTTGGGCGCCGCGGGAGCGGCGGGCGCCTGGGCAAAGGCAAGGCCCCCGCTAGCCAGTGCAAGGGCGGCGACAAGGGTGTGAATCTTCATGGGGTTTCCTTGTGTTTGAGGGTTGCGAAAACATGAAGCGGGGGCCTCATGACACCCCAACGCAACGCGGCCGCCGGGCGTCCATGTCTGGCAGGTAAAGATGCTGTAACCGCGATGTTCCCGGCCGGGGGCGTGGCGCGTCAAACTTTTTTGCAACAATAGGGCAATGAATATTCGACCCCTCACCCTCCCCTTCCTGATGGCCAAAAGCCTGGCCGTTGTTTTCATGGCCGGCGCGGCCCTGTCGCCCGCCCCGGCGCTGGCCCAGGCCAAGATCATGCGCATCATCGTTCCCTATGCGGCCGGCGGCCCCATCGACGCAACCGCCCGCCTGATGGCCGAGCGCGTGAAAGACTCTCTGGGCACTGTGATCATTGAAAACAAGCCGGGCGGCGGCGGCAACATCGGCGTCGACGCGATCGCCAAGGCCCAGCCCGACGGCCTCACGGTCGGCATCTCGGCTGTGGCCACCCATGCCATCAACCCATGGCTCTACAGCAAGATGCCGTACAACGCGGCCACCGATTTCGCGCCCATCACGCAGATGGTGCGTGTGCCCAATGTGCTGGTGATGAACGCCGACACCGCGCGGCGCCTGAACATCAACACGCTGGCCGACCTGATCAAGTACGCCAAGGCCAACCCGGCCAAGCTCAACTACGCCAGCGGCGGCAACGGCAGCGCGGGCCACCTGGCCGGCGAGATGTTCAAGGCCCAGGCCGGCATCTTCGCGCTGCACATCCCCTACAACGGCGGCAACCCGGCGCAACTGGCACTGCTCAGCGGCCAGGTCGACTACAACTTCGACAACCTCGCCACCGCCTCGGCCAACATCAAGGCCGGCAAGCTCAAGGCTCTGGCCGTGACCACCGCCAAGCGCAGCCCCATGCTGCCCGAAGTGCCGGCGGTCTCCGAGACGCTCAAGGGTTTTGAGATCGACACCTGGTGGGGCCTGGTGGCGCCCGCGGGCACACCCAAGGACGTGGTGGCCAAACTCAACCAGGCCTTTGTCGCCGCGCTGAACTCCCCCGAAGCCAAGACCCGCTTCGCCGCGCTGATGGCCGAACCCGTGGGCAGCACGCCCGAGCAGTTCGGCGCCTTCATGAAAAGCGAACTGGCCAAGTATGAAAAAGTGGTGAAGGCCTCCGGCGCCAAGGTGGATTGATCCGACGCCCATCAAAAAGGCCGGCCCCACGAAAGGGGCCGGCCTTTTTCATTGCTCACCGCCGCCGCGACTCTTAAACCCAGCAGGGGCCGCGGAACCGGCTTTGCCGGGCCGCAGGCGCAGCGGCCCCTTACGTGAGGAAAGGGGGCAGGGAGATGCCGCAGGCTACACGCAGTGAGCGACCGTGGGGGCCACGTTATCGGGTTACTCGGTCGCCGTAACGAATGCTTTTGAGGGAGCCGCCCTCAAACAGCAGCATGGTCATGAACTGCCCATAGCCGGGGTTGTAAGTCCATTCCTCCACCTGCTGGCAGGTGTTGACCGTGACATTGGCTGTGGCGCTGGCCGTTGCGCTGCCGGAGGTATTGGGCACTGTCGGCGTGGTGACGGGTGCGCTGGAAACGGTTTCCTGCACGGGCTTGCAGAAGCTGTCTTTCATGACGGGCTCACCGCATTTTTGCAAAATGGTGCCCTTGGAGTTGCCGATCTGCGCAAGGTCGCCCTTGCAGCGCAGCGACTGGGCGGAGGCGCCGGTGAACGCGGACGAAGCCAGAAGGGCCACAGCCACAGCGGCGGCGCGGACAAGAAGTCGATTCATTTTTTGTTTCCCCAGAGTTCGGTAAAGATGCGCGTGCGGCGCACCCTTTGAACTTTATGCGCAAAGATTTTGCGCCGCAAGGCATTTGTGGCCCCGGGCCGGCCCGCCGCTGTTACGGCTGTAATGCGCATCCCGCGGCGCCGTGCGGCGCGCGGGATGGCGCATTGGCTTACTCGCCGAGGTAGGCGGCGCGCACGCGCGGGTCGCTGAGCAACTGCTTGGCGTCGCCGTTCATGGTGACGTTGCCGGACTCCATGACGTAGCCGCGGTTGGCGATGCCCAGCGCGCGGCTGGCATTCTGCTCGACCAGCAGCACCGTCACGCCGCGCGAAGAAACGTCCTTCACGACCTCGAAGATCTTGTCGACCATGATGGGCGACAAACCCATGGAGGGCTCATCGAGCAGCAGCACCTTGGGCCGGCTCATCAGCGCGCGGCCCATGGCCAGCATCTGCTGTTCGCCGCCGGACATGGTGCCGGCCAGCTGGTCCTTGCGCTCGCGCAGGCGCGGGAACAGCACAAACATCTTTTCGATGTCTTCGGCGATGCCGGCCTTGTCGCTGCGGATGTAGGCGCCCATCTGCAGGTTCTCGGTGATGGTCATGCGGGTGAACACGCCGCGGCCCTCCGGCACCATGGCCAGGCCTTCCTTGACCAGGTCCCAGGCGCCGCGGCCCTTGATGCTTTTGCCCAGGTATTCGATGTCGCCGTCCAGCATCGGCAGGGTGCCGGTGATGGCCTTCATGGTGGTCGTCTTGCCGGCGCCGTTGGAGCCGATCAGCGTGACCAGTTCGCCGTCGTGGACTTCGAAGTCCACGCCCTTGACCGCCTGGATGCCGCCGTAGGCGACTTTCAGGCCGGTCACTTTGAGGAGTGTGTTTGCTGCCATGTTCTTGTTTTCCTTCAATGACCGGTGCCCAGATAGGCGGTGATCACTTTTTCGTCTTTTTGCACTTCGGCGGGCGCGCCTTCGGCGATCTGCTTGCCGTAGTCAAGCACGGTGACGCGGTCGCACAGGCCCATGACCAGCTTGACGTCATGCTCGATCAGCAAGATGGTGCGGTTGTCCTTGCGGATACGGTCTATCAGTTCGCGCAGCTGCACTTTTTCGGTGGCGTTCATGCCGGCCGCCGGCTCGTCGAGCGCGATCAGTTGCGGATCGGTGGCCAGCGCACGGGCGATTTCCAGGCGGCGCTGGTCGCCGTAGCTCAGCGTGCGGGCCTTGAAGTCGGCGTATTTGCCGATGCCCACGTAATCGAGCAGTTCCTGCGAGCGCTTGGCGATGGCGGCCTCCTCGTGCTTGAAGCCGGGCGTGCGGAACACCGCGCCCATGAGGCCGGACTGCGTGCGGATATGGCGGCCGACCATCACGTTTTCCAGCGCCGTCATGTCGGCGAAGAGCCGGATGTTCTGGAAGGTGCGGGCGATGCCTGCCTTGGCGACTTCATGCACGGCCGTGGGCTTGTAGGCCTTGCCGGCAAGTTCAAAAGTGCCGCTGTCGGGCGTGTAAAGGCCGGTCAGCACGTTGAAGAAAGTGGTCTTGCCGGCGCCGTTGGGGCCGATCAGGCCGTAAACCTGGCCGCGTTGGATGTGGATACCGACATCGCTCAGGGCTTGCAAACCGCCGAAGCGCTTGGAGACACCGGAGACTTTAAGAATGGTTTCGCTCATATCCATTCTCCTTAGGGGTTGATTGACTGGATGGGGTCTTTGCCGACGACCTTGTTCAGCGACTTGCCGTGCTCGGCGGAAGGCCAGAGGCCGCGCGGGCGCATCAGCATGATGGTGATCATGGCCAGCGCGATCAGCAGCTGGCGCAGGATGGCGGAGTCGAGGCGGCCGTCGGTCATGGCCTGCAGCGGGCCGGCCACATGGCGCAGCACTTCGGGCAGGGCGGCCAGCAGCAAGGCGCCCAGGATGACGCCGGGCAGGTGGCCTATGCCGCCCAGCACCACCATGGCGACGATCATGACGGATTCCATCAGGCTGAAGGATTCGGGGGATACAAAGCCCTGGAAGGCCGCGAACATCGAGCCGGACACGCCGCCGAAGGTGGCGCCCATGCCGAAAGCCAGCAGCTTCATGTTGCGGGTGTTGATGCCCATGGCCTTGGCGGCGATCTCGTCTTCGCGGATGGCCATCCAGGCGCGGCCTATGCGGGAGTTTTCCAGGCGGTGGCAGATGACGACCGAGACAATCACCAGCACCAGGAACAGGTAGTAGTACATGGACACCGAGTTGACTTCGATGCCGAAGAACTCATGCGGCTTGCCCAGGTCGAAGCCGAAGAACTTCATCGAGTCGATCTGGTTGATGCCCTTGGGGCCGTTGGTCAGGTTGATGGGGCGGTCCAGGTTGTTCAGGAACACCCGGATGATTTCACCAAAGCCCAGCGTCACGATGGCCAGGTAGTCACCGCGCAGCTTGAGGGTCGGGGCGCCCAGCACCACGCCGAAGAAACCGGCCAGCGCCGCGGCGGCCGGGATGATGGCCCAGATCGGCAAATGCAGCCCGTTCGGGAACTGCGCCGCGATCCAGGGGAAGGCATCGGCCAGGTGGGGTGAACCGAGCAGCGCGAACAGGTAGGCGCCGACGGCGAAGAAGGCGACATAACCCAGATCCAGCAGGCCGGCATAACCGACCACGATGTTCAGGCCCAGCGCCAGCAGCACATAGAGCAGCGCCATGTCGACAATGCGCACCCAGGCGTTGCCGCCCTGCTGCAGGATCAGGGGCAGCACCAGCAGCGCCGCCGCGACGACCAGGAAGGTCACCAGTTTTTTCGATTGTGTGGAATTCATCAATATTCTCCTTGTGTACCGGATGGAGGGGCCTTCAGGCCCGGTCCGCCACACGCTCACCGAGCAAGCCCGAAGGCCGCAGCGTGAGGACAAAAATCAGCACGATAAAGGCGAAGATGTCGGAGTACTGGCTGCCCAGCACACCGCCGGTCAGCGGCCCGATATAACCCGCGCCAATCGATTCGATCAGGCCCAGCAGGATGCCGCCCAGCACCGCGCCGCCCAGGTTGCCGATGCCACCGAACACGGCCGCCGTGAAGGCCTTGAGGCCGGGCAAAAAGCCCATGGTGTGCTGCACCGTGCCGTAGTTGGAGGCGTACATCACGCCGGCCAGCGCCGCCAGAACGGCGCCGATGATGAAGGTGGCGGAAATGACGGTGTCGGGTTTGACGCCCATGAGTGCCGCCACGCGCGGGTTCTCGGCGGTGGCCCGCATGGCGCGGCCCAGCTTGGTGTAATGCACCAGCCACATCAGCACGGAGAGGGAGACGGCGGTGGCACCCAGGATGAAGAGCTGGGTCACCGTGATGACGGCGCCGCCGACCTGGAAGGGCTCGGTGGGCAGCAGGGTGGGATAGGGTTTGTAGTTGGGTTTCCAGATGATCATGGCCAGTGTCTGCAGCAGCAGCGACATGCCGATGGCGGTGATCAGCGGGGCCAGTTTGGGAGAGTTTCGCAGCGGCCGGTAGGCGATTTTTTCAATCGCGAAGTTCAGGGCCCCGCAGACAACAAAGGCGATCAGCAGCGATATCAGCAAAATCAGCCAGCCCGGTGTGCCCGGCATGGCGCCCTGCATCAGGCCGATGATGGTCCAGCTGGTCAGCGCTCCCACCATCAAAACCTCGCCGTGCGCGAAATTGATCAGGTTGATGATGCCGTACACCATCGTGTAGCCCAGCGCGATCAGGGCATACATGCTGCCCAGGACCAGACCGTTGATGATCTGCTGTAGCAATACTTCCATAACTCACTCTCCCGTCCAATTGATGAAATGCGAACTCCGCCTGGCGGCCGCCGCCCGCCGGGATCACCGGTGGCTGGCGTGAGTTAACAAAAAGCCCGCCTATCAAAACCAGGTAACTGGGTTAGGTGGCGAGCTAATCCGCGAATTGTAGCCATCGGCCTTAAGCGAGAATCGGGCCAAGCAGGCGGTTTTCGCGGGGTTTACCCTTAACATTCAGCGAAACATTGAATTTTAATTTTTCATTAGTTTTCCTTATGTGACTTGCTCTTGAAAATCAAGCCTAATGCGATGCCAGATGGGATGCCAGCCTCGCAGCACTTCGCCGAGCCGCTTGAATAGCGGAAATTTCTCCATTTTTGGATTGCGACATGCGGTTTCATAAATACGAGGCTATCAACGCGGTATTCCTTTGCGGCACCGTCACAGGGGCGGCAAAGATGCTCAATCTTTCGCAGCCGGCCGTGTCCCGCCTTATTTCAAGCGCGGAGACTGAACTCGGCTTCCTCTTGTTTCATCGCCAGCAAGGGCGAATGGCACCGACAGACGAAGCCCAGCAGCTGCGTCCGGCGATTTTGAAAATCATGGAATCGATGAGCCACGCCGCCTCGTTGGCCGCAGGCTTGCGCAACGGCGGTACCAGGCAATTAAGAATCGCAGCCGTCCCTTCGCTGGCCACAGCCGTATTGCCGAGAGCGGTTAAATCATTCATCGGGCAATATCCCAAATGCAAGCTGACACTGGAAACCTACCATTACGACTCCCTTGTTGATGCGCTTCTGGCCGGGCACGTCGATATCGGATTTGTTTATGAACCGGTAGCGCATGCGGCGTTGGCAACCACAGACCTGCTGCAGGCCTTCTTCTGTTCGGTGTCGACATCCAGCTATTTTTCGAAAGCCAAAAAATCCATCACCGTCCAGGACCTTGCTTCCTGCAACATCATCGGATTGAGCAAGGACGACCTTGTCGCGTCGCTGATTGCCCAGACGGACGGGATGGCGGACATTGCGCTCACCCGCAATGTTTCGGTCGAAACCAGCGTGGTGGCCATGCATCTGGCCGCACAAGGGATGGGCGTCGCCCTGGTTGACTCCCTGACGGGGGCACTGGGGAAGCTGCACGGCGCGCAGGTTTTGCCCTTTAGCCCCGAAGTGCCCATACGGGTGGCCGCGATGCACCTGGTCACACACCAGGCCACACTGCATGAGAAAAAGTTTGTTGAGCATTTCGCGGCCCAGGCCCGCCTGATTCAAGCTGGTTGACATCGCAAATCGGGCTCAGTAGTGATCAAAGTAGCGCTGCAGTTCCGTGGCGTCCTGCTTCAGGGTCAGTGCCAGGCTGAGCAATACACGGGCTTTTTGCGGGCTGAGCGTGTCAGAACTTATGCTGCCGAAAGCATCGTCGTCTACTGCGCCGTTGCGCGACACAAGGCCGCTTCCGGTGCGGGAGCTCCTGACGACCGCGACGCCACGCAAAATCGCTTCACGATAAGCCATCTGGTGAATGCTGGAAATCGACCCGTTTCCGGTGCCCGCATGGACAAGGCCGCGTGTGCCACCGTCCAGGAAAGCCCGAATACTTTCGCTACCCGCGCCCGCATAGGCATACACGATATCCACCTTGGGCAGGCTTTGGAGGCCCGACACACTGAAAGGCGAATTAAGCGTGTGGTGGCGCGACGGCATCCGATGAAGTTTGACGTCCCCGTTTTGCATATAGCCGACGCATCCAAATTCCGGACTGCAAAAACTGTCGATCGATGAGGTATGGGATTTGGTCACCTCCCGGGCCGAAAAGATCCGTTCATTTGCCACGACCATCACACCAAATCCTCGCACCTGGGGACTGGCCGCGAGTTGCACCGCCCGCAGGAGATTCAAAGGCCCATCCGCACTGATGGCGGTTGCGGGCCGCATGGCCCCCACCACGACGACCGGCTTGGCCGTCTTCAAAGCCAGATGCAGAAAGTAGGCGGTTTCCTCCAGCGTATCGGTTCCCTGCGTCAACACAAAGCCGTCCGGCTCTTCGGTCTCGTCGAGCCGGGAAATCGCGTGGGCCAGGAGAAGCCAGGTATCGGTGGAAAAGTTTTCGCTGCCCAACTGGCTGATCTGCAGCGCGAGCAATTCGACCTCCCTGGGCAGGTAAGGGGCAAGCGGTGCCAAAGTGTCGGCCGCGGAAAGCTGCGAATCCTGGTAGCTGAGTACGTCGGAGGCGGAGCTGGCTTCGCCCGCGATGGTGCCCCCGGTGCCCAGGACGGCAATCCTTGTTTTTCGCATCAATGTTTCAACCATTGCGTTAAAGATGATGGAGCCGCCCCGCTGGTGATCGCACTATGGGTCGCGCCGCGGGACGGGTACCAAGAGGGCAGCAGCGGGAATCCGCCGCTGTCTTTTCGCTTGGCGCCTGACTGGCCAAGCGCTGTCACTTCATGGTGACAAGCGTGGTTTTGACACCCTGCGGATAGGTGGACAGCGTGACGGCAGCGTTCTTGCGCTGGCCCGTTCCGTCAAATTCAATATGCCCGGTGATGCCCTCATGCTTTGTCTTGCCGACATAGGCCAGGTACTTGGCGGGCTCCGCAGAGCCGGCAGCCCGCATGGCATTGGCCAATATCATGACGTTGTCATAGGCATAAGGTGCGTAAACCACGACATCGGTGCTGTAGGCGGCCTTATAGCGTTGGGCAAAACCAGGGCCTCCCTTCATATCCATCAAGGCTTCGCCGCCGTCGCCGCAGATCACGTTTTTTCCGACCGCCTGCGCACCAAGCTTGGGCAGATCGCCGGTGCAGACACCGTCACCACCCATAAAGGGAAGCTGCCCCATCCCCAACTGGGCCATTTGGCGAAGCATGGACCCCGCCTGTCCATCCAGGCCTCCAAAAAAGACGGCCTGCGCCTTCTTGCCCTTGATCGTCGTCAGGATGGGGGAAAAATCAGTGGCCTTGTCGCTGGTAAATTCACGCGCGACGACCGTTCCGCCCAGCGATTTGAAGGTTTTTTCAAACTCGTCCGCCAGGCCCTGGCCATATGCCGTACGGTCGTCAATCAAGGCGACGTTGTGGATCTTGAGCTTGGTGGCCGCATAAACAGCCAATGCGCTACCTATCATTCCGTCGTGGGCAATGGTGCGGAATGTGGTTTTGTAGCCCAGTTGGGTGAGTTTCGGATTGGAAGCCGCAGGCGTGATGTGCGGGAGGCCTGCTTCGCTGTAGATCCGGGCGGCGGGAATGGTGGTGCCGCTGTTGTTATGCCCCACGACGCCATTGACACCGCTATCAACCAATTTTTGCGCAACGGCGGTCCCCTGTTTCGGGTCGGCCTGATCGTCTTCTGAAATCAGCTCGAACTTCACGGTCTTGCCGCCAATCCTGAACTGGCTGGCATTGAGGTCTTCAATGGCAAGTTGCGCACCACGCTCGTTGTCCTTGCCGTAATTTGCGGCAGGGCCAGACAGCGGGCCGACGATGGCTATTTTTACTTTGTCCTGGGCGAAAGCCGAAGCTGCCGAAACAACGACCAGTACGGAAAGAGCGCTTTTTACGCAGTAACTTGACGACATGACGACTCCTGATGAATTGAGGAGTCGGTAGTATCAAGCGGAGGTTTCCCCTTGAGGCATGCGCAGACGGGGCATGCCATGCAGAAAGCGTATGCGCTGTTTTGGGGAACGCCGGCCCGGACCATGGCAGGCCTGTTTCATGGTCCACCGGCGGCAATCGACGCGGGCCGCCTGCGCGCGGCTCATTTCTTCGAATCGTTTTTTACACGCAATTGCTCGAGCTTTTCGGCAATTTTCATTTCCAGCCCTCTGTTGACCGGCCGATAAAAGCCCGGGGCCTGCATGCCTTCGGGAAAGTAGTTTTCTCCGGCCGCGAAGCCGTCTTCCTCGTCGTGCGCGTAACGGTAGTTTTTTCCGTAGTCGAGCTGCTTCATGAGCTTTGTTGGTGCATTGCGCAAATGCAGGGGCACCGGTCGGGTGCCGTCCTTGCTGATAAACGCCTTGGCTTCGTTGAAGGCCTTGTAGACCGCGTTGGACTTGGGTGCCACCGCCAGGTAGATCACGCACTGGGCCAGGGCCAGCTCGCCTTCGGGGGAGCCCAGGCGCTCATAGACCTCAGCCGCGTCCAGCGCCAGGCGCAGCGCGCGCGGGTCGGCCAGGCCGATGTCCTCGCTGGCCATGCGCACCAGCCGGCGCGCCATGTAGCGCGGCTCGGCGCCGCCGTCGAGCATGCGCATGAACCAGTAGAGCGCGGCATCGGGGTCCGAGCCGCGCACCGACTTGTGCAGCGCCGAGATGGTGTCGTAGAACTGCTCGCCGCCCTTGTCGTAGCGGCGCAGGCGCTCGCCCAGCACCTTGAGCAGCCAGGCGTCGGTGACTGCGCTGACCTTCTCGGCCCTGGCCGCCACGCTGAGCGACTCCAGCGTGTTAAGCAGGCGCCGCGCATCGCCGTCGGCATAGGCCACGAGGCGGTCCACCGCCTGCGCGTCGATGGCGGCGATGGCCGGCAGCGCGTTTTCAGCCAGCACCTTGTCCACGATCTGCTTCAAGTCCGCCTCGCCCAGCGGCTGGAGCACATAGACCACGGCGCGCGACAGCAGGGCCGAGTTGACCTCGAACGAGGGATTTTCGGTGGTGGCGCCTATGAAGGTGAAAAGGCCGCTCTCCACGTGCGGCAAAAAGGCATCCTGCTGGCTTTTGTTGAAGCGGTGCACCTCATCGACGAACACGATGGTGCGCCGCCCGCCCTGGGCCTGCCAGATGCTGGCCTGCTCCACCGCTTCGCGGATGTCCTTGACGCCGCCCAGCACCGCCGAAATAGTGATGAAGTGCGCGTCAAAGCTGCTGGCCATCAGCCGCGCGATGGTGGTCTTGCCCACACCGGGCGGGCCCCAGAGGATGCAGCTGTGCGGCTGGCCGGACTCAAACGCGATGCGCAGCGGCATGCCTTCGCCCAGCAGATGCTGCTGGCCTATGACTTCGCCCAGGTTTTGCGGGCGCAGGCGCTCGGCCAGGGGCTGGTGGGTGGAGGACGCGGCTTTCACAAAGGGCTGGGTTTGGAAGCGAAAAGCGGAGGAAAAAGCGGGAGCAAGACTGACGGCTGCGATGCTAGAGTCTAAGCCACCCACTGGATTCCAGAAGCCGCAGGCAACCAAATGACAGACCCCTACACGATCACACCCGCGAAGCGTGAAGAGCTGGACGTCCTGCTGGGATGGGCGGCCGACGAGGGATGGAACCCCGGGCTGCATGATGCGGGCTGCTTTTATGCGGCGGACCCGGGCGGCTTTCTGCTGGGGCGGCTGGACGGCGAAGCAGTGGCCGGCATTTCGGTCGTGAAATACGGCAGTGCTTTCGCCTTTCTGGGCCTGTACATCGTGAGGCCTGGCTTTCGGGGCCGCGGCCTCGGCCTGAGGCTCTGGCAGGCAGGCATGGCCACGGTGGCCGGTCGCAATGTGGGGCTGGACGGCGTGGTGGTACAGCAGCAGAACTACCGCAAGTCGGGCTATTCCCTGGCATGGCGCAATATCCGCCAGGAGGGTGCTGGCGGCGACTCGGTGCCCATCGATGCGCGCGCAGTGCCGCTGGCCGGTGTGCCGCTGACCGCCGTGCTCGCCTATGACAAGGCCTTCTTTCCGGATGGGCGGGTCGACTTTCTGCGCTGCTGGATCCAGCAGCCGGGCGGCACGGCCCTGGGCTGGGTTGAGGACGGCACGCTCCAGGGCTATGGCGTGCTGCGGCCCTGCCGCTCGGGCTTCAAGGTCGGCCCGCTGTTTGCCGACAGCACGGCGGTGGCCGATGGGCTGTTCAACGCCCTGAAGTCGGCCGCGGGCAGGGATGCGAAGATTTACCTCGACACACCGCAAGCCAATCCTGAGGCCATGGCACTGGCGCGCCGGCACGGCATGGCGCCGGTGTTCGAGACCGCCCGCATGTACACCGGGCCGGCGCCGGCCTTGCCGCTGCAAAAGCTGTACGGTATCACCACGTTTGAATTGGGTTGAGAGCCTATGCCCCGATGGACTACAGGGCTCGGCCAAGTCGTGTACAACACAAAAGAACGGGTCAATGACTCCCCACTCTTTGAAGGAAACCCCATGCCAAGCCGCGAAACCCTGGAACGATTTATCGCCCGCGTTGAAGAAAACGCCCATGCCCAGGCCATTGAAGAGTTCTACACCGAGAACGCGTCCATGCAGGAAAACCAGGCCGCGCCGCGCGTGGGACGTACCAACCTGGTCACCGGCGAGCGCAAGGTCATGGAAAGGGCGAAATCGCTGACCTCGACCTGCGTGCGCCCCGCCCTGCTCGACGGCGACCACGTGGTGATCCGCTGGATCTTCCGCTTTGAATGGCAGGACAGCAGCCGCACCGAGATGGAAGAACTCGCCTGGCAGCGCTGGGAAGGCGAGCGGATCGCGGAAGAAACCTTTTTCTACGATCCCGCGCAGCGCCTTCCCAAGCCCCCGGTCGCCTAGAACCGGTTTTGTTTACTGCCGGATCACGTCCGCGCCCTTGGGTGGGGTGAAGCGGAAGGTGTCGGCCGGCAGATTGGGGTTGACCTCGACCTTGCTGAAGCTCAGCACCGAGCGCTGGCCGAAGCTGTCGGTGATCTCCAGCGCGGCCAGGCCGGAGGATTTTTCGCCGGGGCGAAAGCCCACGCGCACGGACTGCAGCTGGCCTTCCTTGGTCTTGGGCGTGGCCACCACCCATTGCAGGCCGCCGGCATCGGGCGCGGCGGCCAGCGTGAAATCGGCCTGCAGGGCGCGCAAGTCGGGCGCCGCGGCAATCAGGGCCGCGGGGGTGGAGCCCAGCACGCTGGACTGCTTGCGCGAAGTGACCTGGTTCAGGTCCACGTCGTGCAGCCACAAGGTCTGGCCGTCGGCCACGATGCTTTGCTCAAAGGGCTTCTTGTAAATGAAGCGAAAGCGGTTGGGCCGCGAAAACTCGAAGGTACCGGTGGAGGTCTTGCTGCGCGCGGCCTGCCCGTCCCTGGCCGGCGCGGTGACGACCTGGGTAAATTCGGCGCGGCCGCTGCTGACGGTCTTCACGAACGCCTCCAGGCTGTCCAGGCCGTCGGCCCAGGCGGGGTGGGCGCAAGCCGCCACCAGCATCATCGCAAGGTATTTCTTCATGATCGTCACTCCGCCCTTGCGGGCACCAGGATGTCGCGCTGGCCGCTGCCGCTCATGGCGCTGACCAGCCCGGCTTTTTCCATGTCTTCGACCAGCCGCGCGGCGCGGTTGTAGCCGATCTTGAGGTGACGCTGCACCAGCGAGATGCTGGCCTTGCGGTTCTTCAGTACGACCTCCACGGCCTGGTCGTACATCGGGTCTTTCTCGCCGCTGCCGCCGTTGCCGCCCTCGCCCAGCAGGTCGCCGTCTTCGCCGTCGACCGTGCCGCCTTCGAGCACGCCTTCGATGTAATTGGGTTCGCCCTGCTGCTTGAGGTAGGCCACCACGCGGTGCACTTCGTCATCACTCACAAACGCACCATGCACCCGGATTGGAAAGCCTGTACCACTCGGCATGTAAAGCATGTCACCCATTCCTAACAAAGCCTCGGCGCCCATCTGGTCCAGGATGGTGCGGCTGTCGATCTTGCTGCTGACCTGGAAGGACAGACGGGTCGGGATGTTGGCCTTGATCAGGCCGGTGATCACGTCGACGCTGGGGCGCTGCGTGGCCAGCACCAGGTGGATGCCGGCGGCCCGGGCTTTTTGCGCCAGGCGGGCAATGAGTTCCTCGATCTTCTTGCCGACCACCATCATCAGGTCGGCCAATTCATCAATCACCACCACGATGTAGGGCAGGCGCTCCAGCGGTTCGGGCTGCTCGGGCGTGAGGCTGAAAGGGTTGTAGATGAACTCGCCCTTGGCCTTGGCCTCATCGATTTTTCCGTTATAGCCGGCCAGGTTGCGCACGCCCAGCTTGCTCATGAGCTTGTAGCGTTTTTCCATCTCGGCCACGCACCAGTTCAGGCCGTGGGCGGCCTGGCGCATGTCGGTGACCACCGGGGCCAGCAGGTGCGGAATGCCTTCGTAGACACTCATCTCCAGCATCTTGGGATCTATCAGCAGCAGGCGCACGTCGCGCGCATCGGCCTTGTAAAGCAGGCTCAGGATCATGGCGTTGATGCCGACCGACTTGCCCGAGCCGGTGGTGCCGGCCACCAGGCAGTGCGGCATCTTGGCGAGGTCGGCCACCACCGCGGCGCCGCTGATGTCCTTGCCCAGGCCTATGGTGAGCAGGGACTTGGCCTCGTTGTAGACCTGCGAACCCAGGATTTCGCTGAGCTTGATGGACTGGCGCTTGGCGTTGGGCAGCTCCAGCGCCATGTAGTTCTTGCCCGGAATGGTTTCGATCACGCGGATCGACACCAAACTCAATGCGCGCGCCAGGTCCTTGGCCAGGTTGACGACCTGCGAGCCCTTGACGCCGGTGGCCGGCTCAATCTCGTAACGTGTGATGACCGGGCCGGGCGCGGCGGCGACCACACGCACCTCGACGCCGAAGTCCTTGAGTTTTTTCTCGATCAGGCGCGAGGTCATCTCCAGCGTCTCGGGCGCCACGCCTTCCTGGCGCTGCAGCGCGCCGTCCAGCAGATCGACCTGCGGCAGCTTGGAATCGGGCATTTCGCTGAAAAGCGGTTTTTGCCGCTCCTTGGCCACGCGCTCGCTTTTGGGAATGTCGACCAGCACTGGCTCAATCAGCACCGGTACCGGGTGGTGTTCCTCGATTTCGATGCGTTCATCGATCAGTGTCTCCTCGCGCTCCCGGGCGGCCAATTTGCCGAAGGCCAGGTCCTGGGCGATTTCGCGCTTTTCGCGGCGCGAATCGATCAGGTTGTCTATCCAGGCGCCGACGCGCAGCGCCACATGGGCCCAGGAAAAACCAAAGACCGCCGACACGGCAATCACACCCAGCGCGATAAACACCAGGCCGGAGCCGGCAAATCCCAGCCACTTCTCGCCCTGGGCGCCGGCCAGGTAGCCCAGCACCCCGCCGGCATGGCCGGGTAGCTTGAATTCAAAACGGTAAAGCCGCGACCACTCCAGCGCCGCACTGGCCAGCAGCAGCAGCAGCAGGCTGAGCCAGAAGCGGATGCGGTGAGACTCCCCGGCCGCCAGGGGTTCGCCGCGCAACCAGCGCGCCAGCGACCTCAGCCAGGCCTGGCCGCCCGCGGCCAGCGCCCACCAGACCGAAAAGCCCAGCAGGTAATAGCTGGCGTCGGCGAGCCAGGCGCCCACGCGCCCGCCCCAGTTGAGGGTCGCGGCATGGCCGCCGGCCACGGCTTGCGCGGTGCCGGAGGTCGACCAGGCCGCATCCTGCGGCGAATAGCTGAGCAAGGCGGCCAGCCAGAAAACCAGGCCGAGCAGGCCCAGGATCAGGCTGACTTCATGGGCAAAGCGTTTGATGCCGCCGGGCGCGCCCGTGGCGGGGGAATTTCTGGAGTTCAGGGTGTCGAGTGAGTAAGTCATGGCTCACTTGAAGCTTACCGCAGTTGAGTGCAAGCCTTGAAGGAGCGCCACGGGCGCCAAACGGGTGGCGGGCGATCGGCCTGGGCGTGTTAACCCAGGGTATGCAGGCGCTCTTTCACGAGGACGGAGCCGTCGTCCCGGGTCTCGATGAAGCCGCGCTCTTCCAGGTCTTTCATGACCCGGCTGACCATCTCGCGCGAGGCGCCGACCATCTTGGCCAGATCCTGGCGCGAGACCTTGTCGCGGATCACGGTGTTGCCGGTGCCGTCGTCGCTGGCGAACTCCAGCAAGGCCCTGGCCACGCGGCCGTACACGTCCATCAAGGCCAGCGACTCGATCTGCCGGTCGGCGTGGCGCAGGCGCTGCACCAGGCCCTTGAGCACGGCATAGGCCATGGAACTGTTCTCGGGCAGGCAGCGCGCGAATTCGAGGCGGCCCAGGATCAGGGCGTCGGTCTGGATCTCGGCGCGTACCGTGGCCGAATGCGGTTCGTTGTCGATCAGGCTCATCTCGCCGACGTAGTCGCCGGGGTGCATGGTGGCCAGGATGACCTCGCGGCCGCGGGCATCGGTGGTGACGACGCGGGCCCGGCCCGTCAGGATGATGGACAGCGCGTTGGACTTCTTGCCCTGCTCGACGATAGGCTCGCCGCGCTTGAAGCGGCGCTTGACCACCGTATCGGCGACCGATGCGGCCTGAGCGGCCGTCAAAACGGAGAAAAGGGGTACCCGGCGAATCAATTCCAGGTTGGACACCATCGTCGTCATATCTGATATCTCCCAACCTCACAAACAACGGGACGTCGCGTGAGTTCTTACAATGGCACGTAATTTATAAAACCAAATGCCGCAAAAGTACTACCTCGACGGTTTTACCTTGCGCTGCGCTTATGCGGCACGACTCTACCCGAGTTCTTACACTTTCCCAATCAGTTTTTCAACATGAAACATTCAAGTGTCTTAATCCTTGGCTCGGGGCCTGCCGGCTACACCGCGGCCGTCTACGCGGCGCGCGCCAACCTCAACCCGGTGCTGATCACCGGCATCGCGCAGGGCGGCCAGCTCATGACCACCACCGAGGTCGACAACTGGCCGGCCGACGTGCACGGCGTGCAGGGGCCGGACCTGATGCAGCGCTTCCTCGAACACGCGGAACGCTTCAAGACCGAGATTATTTTTGACCACATCAACAAGGTCGATTTCAGCAAGCGCCCCTTCACCCTGACCGGGGACAGCGGGACCTACACCTGCGACACGCTGATCATCGCCACCGGCGCTTCCGCCAAATACCTGGGGCTGGAGTCGGAAAGCGCCTTCATGGGCCGCGGTGTTTCCGGCTGCGCTACCTGCGACGGCTTCTTCTACCGCGGCCAGGAAGTCTGCGTGGTGGGCGGCGGCAACACCGCCGTGGAAGAGGCCCTGTACCTGTCCAACATCGCCAGCAAGGTCACCCTGGTGCACCGCCGCGACAAATTCAAGGCCGAGGCCATCCTGATCGACAAGCTGCATGAGAAGGTCAAGGCCGGCAAGATCGAGCTCAAGCTGCACCACACGCTGGACCAGGTGCTGGGCGACGCCTCCGGCGTGACCGGCGTGCGCCTCAAAAGCACCCAGAGCGACGCCACGCAGGACCTCAGCCTCAAGGGCTGCTTTATCGCGATCGGCCACCAGCCCAACACCGACATCTTTGCCGGCCAGCTGGAGATGAAGGACGGCTACATCATCACCAAAACCGGGCTACAGGGCTTTGCCACCATGACCAGCGTGCCCGGCGTTTTCGCCGCCGGCGACGTGCAGGACCATGTCTACCGCCAGGCCATCACCAGCGCCGGAACCGGCTGCATGGCGGCCCTGGATGCCCAGCGTTTCCTCGAACAAGCGGAGTAAGTCAAAAATCCCTTATAATTCAAGGCTTTGCTAAATTTGCCCCTTAGTTCCAACAAAAGGGGCCGGTTTGGCAGTCTCGGGTTACCGCCACCCTATTCTGGCGAGGTGAGGCAGGCATGACGACGGGCACAGGGTGCTTTCGGCGTGGCTGCTGTTGAAAATACTGGAGTGCAATATGGCACGCGTATGTGAAGTCACGGGCAAGCGCCCAATGGTGGGCAACAATGTTTCCCACGCCAACAACAAAACCAAGCGCCGGTTCCTCGTGAACCTGCAATACCGTCGTTTCTGGGTCGAAAGCGAAAACCGCTGGGTCCGCCTGCGCGTTTCCAGCGCCGCCCTGCGCCTGATCGACAAAAACGGCATTGATTCCGTGCTCGCAGACCTGCGCGCACGCGGCCAAGCTTAAGGAGCACCATCATGGCTAAAGGCGCACGCGAAAAAATCAAGCTGGAATC
>Ga0102595_100302_pt1 | contig 39198 bp, 30 predicted proteins | sample Araplaol_mTSA_r2_2_FD_76864 | JGI IMG/M metagenome (GOLD analysis project Ga0102595, IMG submission 76864) | Arabidopsis root microbial communities from North Carolina, USA - plate scrape MF_Col_mTSA_r2 (SPADES assembly) (version 2) | ecosystem: Host-associated > Plants > Roots > Endosphere... | reverse complement strand
CCATCGCCGGCATCGCTGCAAAGCGGGGGCGCGCATTGCCAGCCAGTGGTCAACCTGGAACACATAGTCGCCATGGAGCCCTGTGTCGCAAACCTCAATCGAACCGAATTCCCTTCACCACCGGGCCTTCAGGCAGGCCGCGAAACTCGCGGCCCGCAGACCGACAACTAACCGCCGATCTCAGGCGCCCCACGCCGCGCCTTCTCGCTCATCTGAAACAACTCCCCCGCCTTGCGAGCCATTTCAGCCGCAAGCCAGAGCAGGTTGTTCAATTGCCGGGGCCCATCCCCGCTGCACCAGTCGATCTCTTCCCCGTGGCATACCCATAGAAGAGCTTCAAGCTGAGTGAGGGTGTTTTCAAGAAGATCCGCCGGGTCTTGTTGGGCGGTTTCTGCGGAAGCTACCGGCGTGCGAGGCCGGGCTATAGTCTTGGTAGCCATTTTTGTGCGTTCCTTCCAAGGTGTGTGCACGAACTTGGTTAGACGGCTGGGGTGCTAGTAACACCCTGGCCGTCGCCTTTTGATACCTCGCATCTGCATCGCTGCTTTCGCACCGACAACCTGCCGCGAGGCAAGCAGCTTTCGAACATCTGGGTGACTTGAGTGGGTGGCTCCTTTCTGCTCCCCTTGGCGAGGTGTTGAGTGACAGGGGCATTCACTCTAGAGAAGAACCCTGCAAGACGCCTCCCCGCTCAGCAGGAAGTCGCCGAGACTGCCAACAAATGCAGCTTCCGCATGCGCCGTGCGCAAGCCCGCGTGAGCCCATGCCGCAGCGGCGCTGAACGCTCACGCCGACGGGGTGCCTTGCGCAGCGAAATAAAGGAGGAGGCCGAAGGCCGGGGGACATTCGCGGAGCAAGGTACCCCGTCGGCGTGAGCGCGCCCTGAACGACAAGGCCCAACGCACAACGCAGCAAGCAAAGCGAAAGTCCGCCGCCTGTGCTGCAATCCGCTGATGCCCGCCCCGACCCTCGACGACCTGCGCCGCTACGCGGTGGCGCGCACCCTCTTCAAGCCAACGACGCTGCCCGCTGCGATCCGCCAGCTCGGCTTCGTGCAGGCTGACCCCATCCGAGCCCCCGCACGCGCACAAGACCTGACGCTGCGCCACCGCGTGAAGGACTACCGCGCGGGCGATCTCGAAAGCCGCTACACACGCCTCGCGATCGAGGAAGACTGCCTCGTCAACTATGGCTTCCTGCCGCGAGAGCATCTGGCGCTGATGCATCCGCGCGAGGCCAAGCGCGCATGGGACGCTGACACCCGGCGCAAGGCAGCCGACGTGCTCGCCTACGTGAAGGAGCACGGCCCGGTGCATCCGCGGCAGGTCGAGCAGCACTTCGCGCACGGCCGCGTCAAGAACTACTGGGGCGGCTCCAGCAACGCGACCACGCACCTGCTCGACGGCATGCACTACCGCGGCATGCTGCGCGTGGTGCGGCGCGACAGCGGCACGCGCGTCTACGAGGCGGTGACGCACGAGCCCGCGGACGACAGCCCTGCCGGCCGCGCCTGGCGTGCGGCGGCGCTCATCGAACTGGTGGTGCGCAAGTACGCGCCGCTGCCTGCATCGAGCCTCACGTACCTCGTGCGGCTGCTCGGCTACGGTGCGCCGCATCTTTCGGCGCAGACGCAGGCGGCGCTGCGCATCGCGCGCGAGGAGCTCGCCAGCTGCAGCATCGACGGCACCACCTGGTTCTGGCCCGCCGACGAGAACCCGGCCTCGCGCCGTCACGCGCCCGACGACGCGGTGCGCCTGCTCGCGCCCTTCGACCCTGTCGTGTGGGACCGCCGCCGCTTCGAGCTGCTCTGGGGCTGGACCTACAAGTTCGAGGCCTACACGCCCGCGCCCAAGCGCCAGTTCGGCTACTACGCGCTGCCGATGCTGTGGCACGACCGCGTGATCGGCTGGGCCAACTTCGGCAGTTCGCCCGAGGGCCGGCTGAAGCCGGTGTTCGGCTATGCCGACAAGAGGCCGCGCGACGCGGGGTTCCGCGCGGCGCTCGACGACGAACTGCAGCGCATGACGCTGTTTCTCGCCGGGCGCTGACATCTTTCTTCCTATAATCGCCGGCCTCAGCCAGCCGCCCGCAACGGGCGCCAGCCGTCTTCGAAGGAACGAAGACCGCAGCCGAAAAAGCTGCCCGCGACGACGCAACAAGAACCCACAAAACACACCGGCCGCCAGCCCGAAGCGAGCCGCCGGTTGCGCTCGTCCGGATCGACGGAGTCACCGGATCAGAGACGAGAAGCCATGGCGCGCCCACATCCGGCGCACGCCGCAGCCACTCCCCCCAAACGCAGGACACAGGAGAAGCTGCACATGACATCGAAGAAGCATCGGCGCCCGGCTTGGCGCCCCACCTGGCGCATTTCGCATACCCGCCGCGCCACGCTCGCCGCAACCGCCATGGCGCTGGGCGCCGCCGTACCGGCCTACGCCGAGGAAAAGGACGACCCCGCCGAGACCCGCAAGGCCCTGCCGACCATCACCGTGACCGGTGACGCGGTCGAGAGCGCGACCGGCCCGGTGACCGGCTTCGTCGCCAGGCGCGGCGGCACCGCCACCAAGACCGACACGCCGCTGATCGAGACGCCGCAGGCCATTTCGGTGATCACGCGCGACCAGATGGAGGCGCAGAGCGCGCTCACGCTGCGCGAGACCACCAACTACACGGCGGGCGTGGTGTCGAGCAACTTCGACAGCCGCGTCGACCGCTTCAAGGTGCGCGGCGGCGATGCCATCGAGTACCTCGACGGGCTGCAGCGCAGCTACGGTGTGTACAACACCACCCGCGCCGATCCGTACACGCTGGAACGCGTCGAGCTGCTGCGCGGGCCCTCTTCGGTGCTCTACGGCCAGGGCGGAATCGGTGGCGTGCTGAACCTGGTGTCGAAGCGGCCGCAGGCCGAGCGGCAGCGCGAGGTGCAGGTGCAGCTGGGCAGCCATAACCGCAAGCAGGTCGCGGCCGACTTCACCGGGCCGCTGGACACCGAGGGCAAGTGGCTCTACCGCCTGGTGGCCGTCAACCGCGACAGCGGCACGCAGGTCGACCACGTGCCCGACGACCGCATCCTGCTGGCGCCCTCGCTCACCTGGCGCCCGAGCGCCGACACTTCGCTCACGCTGCAAGCGCTCTACCAGAAGGACAAGAGCGGCTCGCTGATCGGCTTCTTCCCATGGCAGGGCACGCTGCTGCCCTCGCTCTACGGACAGATTCCCACCTCGACCTTCACCGGCGAGCCAGGCTTCGACCGCTTCGACACGCGCAACACCTCGCTGGGCTACCTGTTCAGCCACCGCTTCAACGACACCTGGACCTTCAGGCAGAACCTGCGCTCGACCGAGAGCAAGGTGGTCTACAACACCGCCTACACCAGCTTCACCGCCAACCGGCTCACCGGCCGCCCGGCGCGCCCGGTGTTCAACGCCGACCAGCGCACCATCGAGCGCGACCTGGTGGTGCAGCTCAACGGCGGCAAGATGCTGCTGCTGGACAACCAGGCCGAGGCGCACTTCAAGACCGGCGCGGCGGAGCACACGCTGCTCGTCGGCGCGGACTTCCAGCGCAACGAGACCTCGCAGCTCACCGGCCGCGGCCGCGCGGGCGCGCTCGACGTCTACGCGCCGGTGTACGGCAACTACTCCGCGCCCACCTTCCTCACGCGGCAGCCCGCGGTGCTGCAGAAGCAGGCCGGCATCTACGTGCAGGACCAGGTCAAGTACGGCCGCTGGATCGGCCTGCTCGGTCTGCGCCACGACAAGGCCACCACCGACACCGAAGGCCGCCCTGCGGTGGCGGTCGACGACAAGGCCACCACCAAGCGCGCCGGCCTCGTCTACCTGGCCGATGGCGGCTGGGCGCCCTACCTGAGCTATGCCGAGTCGTTCCTGCCGCTGGGCGGCGCGGACGTGAACAACAAGCCCTTCAAGCCGCAGCGCGGCAAGCAGTGGGAAGCCGGCGTGAAGTGGGAGCCCGAAGGCCAGCGCACCTCGTTCCTGGCGGCGGTGTACGACCTGCGCGACACCAACCGCAAGACCACCGACCCGACCAATCCGCTCAACAGCATTCAGCTCGGCGAGGTGCACGTGAAGGGGCTGGAGCTCGAATACAAGGGCAGCATCGGGCGCGACTGGGACTGGGTCGCCTCCTACGCCTACACCGACGCACGCGTGTCGCGCAGCACCGGCTCCGACCTGGGCAAGCGCATCTCCGGCGTGCCGAAGCACACCGCCTCGGCCTGGCTGATGCGGCGCTTCTCCATCGGCGGCGTGCCCGGCTTCTCGCTGGGCGGCGGCGTGCGCTACCTCGGCAAGTCGTACGACGGCATGGACGCCAACCCGGTGCCCTCGGTCACGCTGCTCGACGCGATGTTCGCTTGGGACAACGGCCCGCTGCGCCTGTCGCTCAACGTGGGCAACCTGACCGACAAGGTTCAGCTGACCACCTGCCTCGCGCGCGGCGACTGCTTCTACGGCCAGCGCCGTACCGTGACTGCGGCGGCCACGTATCGCTTCTGAGCAAAGCCCTCGCCCCGGCGAAGGTCTGGCGCGGGGGCGACAGGCCCCTGCCGCGGGCGCCGCCTAGAATCGCCCCGCTGTCCGGCTCGCCGGGCAGCAAGCGTTCTCAGGGCGGGGTGAAATTCCCCACCGGCGGTAATGGCGGCATGTTCCGGAAGGAATGGCAGCACAAGCCCGCGAGCGCCTGGGGCTCGCAATGAGCTCCAGGGTCAGCAGATTTCGGTGCGATTCCGAAGCCGACGGTCACAGTCCGGATGAAAGAGAGCGCGAAATGCGGGTCGGCCCGCGCGCTGCGCTTTTTCAGGCGAACCGGCGCGCGAGCGGGCTCGCTGTTTCGTGCGCCCTGATTCAGGAAACCTGCTTTCTTCAAGAGGCACACCATGAGTCAGATCAACGACCTTCCCCTTTCCGCCGTCACCGCGTCGGGTTCGCCGCGCGGCACGCGCATCGCATTCGTCGAGGCGCAGTGGCATTCCGACATCGTCCACCAGGCGCGCGACGCCTTCCTCGAGGAGATGGAGCGCCAGGGCGTGGCGCGCGACCTCATCGACATCTTCGACGTGCCGGGCGCCTTCGAGATTCCGCTGCACGCCAAGCGGCTCGCCAACTCGGGCAAGTACGCGGCCATCGTCGGCTGCGCGCTGGTGGTCGACGGCGGCATCTACCGCCACGAGTTCGTGGCGAACACGGTGGTCAGCACGCTGATGTCGCTGCAGCTGGAAACCGACGTGCCGATCTTCTCGGCCGTGCTCACGCCGCACCACTTCCACGAGCACGTGGAGCACCGCAAGTACTTCCACCGCCATTTCGCGGTGAAGGGCACGGAAGTGGCCGAGGCCTGCGTGAAGACGCTCGAAGGGCTGAAGAAGGTGGACGCGCTTCTGGCCGCCTGACCTACGTGACATCGGGGGCGGGCCTGCGTAACCTGCGCGGATGAACGCTCCATCCACCTCCGCCCGCGAAGACCGCTACACCCTCTACGGCGCCCCCGGCTCGGGCGCCACGCCCGTGCACGCCGCGCTCACGCTGATCGGCGCGCAGGTCGAGACCGTCGACATCGCCCCGTGGGAGGGCGATGCCGAGCGCGAACGCGTCTCCGCCGTCAACCCGATGCGGCAGGTGCCGGCGCTCGTGCTGCCTTCGGGCGAGGTGATGACCGAGAGCGCGGCCATACTGCTCTGGCTGGGCGACCGCTATCCCGAGGCCGGACTCTGCCCCGCACCCGACGACCCGCTGCGTGCGCGCTACCTGCGCTGGATGGTCTACCTGCCGGCCGCCATCTATTCGATGTTCTGGGTGCGCGACGAGCCTTCGCGCCTCGTGCCCGACCCCGCCGCGCAGCCGGCGATGCTCGAACGCACCGCCGAGCGCATCGCGCATTGCTGGCAGCTGATGGATTCGCAGATCGACGAGCCCGCGCCCTACCTGCTGGGCGAGAAGATCAGCATGCTCGACCTGTACGTGACCGTGGTGTCGCGCTGGACGCCGCGCCGTCGGCGCTTCTATCGCGTGGCGCCACGCATGGCGCAGGTGGTGCGCCGTGTCGATGCCGATCCGCGCCTGGCGGAATTCTGGGAGGCGCGCTTTCCGTTCTCGATGGACGCGCAGGAAAGCTGAGCGGCGCCTGTTTTCTATCATCGGCACCATGACCGCACGCACCCCCACCACCGCCTACCCGATGACGATCTACCACAAGCCCAACTGCAGCACGTCGCGCAACGTGCTGCAGTTGATCCGCGAAAGCGGCGTGGAGCCCGAGATCGTTCTCTATCTTGAAACGCCGCCCTCGAAGAAGAAGCTGCGCGAACTCTCCAAGGCCATGGGCATGGGCGCGCGCGACCTGCTGCGCACCAAGGAGGCTCCCTACGAGGAGCTGAACCTCGCCGATCCGAAATGGACCGACGACCAGATCTTCGACTTCATCGTGGAACACCCGATCCTGCTGCAGCGGCCCATCGTGGTCTCGCCGCGCGGCACGCTGATGTGCCGGCCGTGGGAGCGGGTGCGCGAGATCCTGCCGGCCTGAGGCTCAGTCTGCGCGTTGCGCCAGGCCCCAGGCGACGTGCTCGCGCACCAGTTCGCTCGGGTGTTCCGCCCGCGTCGCCAGCGCTTCCTTCGCACCACCCTCGCCCGAACGCACCGCGTTGCCCAGCGCCACCGCGATGTTGCGCAGCCAGCGCTCGTGCCCTATGCGGCGGATCGGGCTGCCTTCGGTGCGGCGCAAAAAGTCCTGTTCGGTCCACGCGAAGAGATCGGCCAGCGTGCGGCCGGTGAGCTCTTCGCGCGCGTCGAAGTCGGGCAGCGTGCTCTTCTTCGCGAACTTGTTCCAGGGGCAGATCAACTGGCAGTCGTCGCAGCCGTAGATGCGATTGGCCATCAGCGGACGCAGTTCGACCGGAATGGAACCGCCGTGCTCGATGGTGAGGTACGAGATGCAGCGGCGCGCATCGAGCCGCTTCGGCGCCACGATGGCCTGCGTCGGGCACACGTCGATGCAGGCGCTGCAGCTGCCGCAGTGCGCGGTGACGGGCTCGCTCGGCGGCAGTTCCATGTCGACGTAGATCTCGCCCAGGAAGAACATCGAGCCCGCATCGCGGTCGAGCACCAGCGTGTGCTTGCCGCGCCAGCCCTGGCCGCTGCGCGAGGCCAGCTCTGCCTCGAGCACGGGGGCCGAGTCGGTGAAGGCGCGATGGCCGAAGGGGCCGACCTCCTCGGCGATGCGCTCGGCCAGCTTCGCGAGACGGTTGCGCAGCACCTTGTGATAGTCGCGGCCCCGGGCGTAGACGGACACGATGGCCTCGCCGGGCCGCTTCAGCCGGTCGAACTCGATGGCCTGCCACTCGGGCTCGGTGGTGCGCGGCAGGTAGTCCATGCGCGCGGTGATCACGCTGACCGTGCCCGGCACCAGTTCGGCCGGGCGCGCGCGGCGCGTGCCGTGCGTTTCCATGTATTGCATCTCGCCATGGAACCCATGGGCCAGCCATTGCATCAGACCGGCCTCGGCGCTCGATAAATCGACGCCCGCGATTCCGATTTGGGAGAATCCGAGTTCCCTGGCCAAGGCCTGAATACGAACAACGAGTGGATGGCTGACGATCACTTGCCGATTGTAGAAACGCACAAAAGCACCCGCAGCCTGCGCTGGTGCAGCGAAGCCGACACCGAAGCCTTCGCGAAGGCTCTGGCCGCATCACCCGCATTGCGCGACGCCTTCATCGAACTGCATGGCGACCTCGGCGCCGGCAAGACCACCTTCGTACGCCACCTGCTTCGCGCCCTGGGCATCACCGGGCGCATCAAGAGCCCCACCTACGCGGTGGTCGAGCCCCACGAGGCGCCCGACGGGCTGCAGATCTTCCATTTCGACTTCTATCGCTTCGCCGATCCGCGCGAATGGGACGACGCCGGCTTCCGCGACATCTTCGCCGGGCCGGGCCTCAAGCTGGCCGAGTGGCCGGACAACGCCGCGGGCCGTACGCCAATTGCCGACCTCGCTATTAAAATAGAAGCAATGACTGACGACACACGCAGCGTGACCCTCCTGGCGAACACCGCTCGCGGCAGCGATCTGCTGGCGCGCATCGCCGCATGAAGGCGGCCGGCCTCAAACGGCGCGTGCTGCTGCAGGGCGGCAGCATTGCGCTGATGCTCGGCGTGCACCAGATCGCGCGCGGCGCCACCATCCTCGCCGTGCGCGTGTGGCCCGCCGCCGACTACACGCGCGTGACCATCGAATCCGACGCACGCCTGAACTCGCAGCAACTCGTGGTGGGCAGCCCGCCTCGGCTGGCCGTCGATATCGAGGGCATCGACCTCAACCCCGAACTGCGCGAGCTGGTCGGCAAGATCAAGCCCGGCGACCCGTACATCAACGGCCTGCGCGTGGGGCAGAACGCGCCGAAGGTGGTGCGCATCGTGTTCGACCTGAAGCAGGCCGTGGTGCCGCAGGTGTTCTCGCTCGCGCCCGTGGCCGCCTACAAGCACCGGCTGGTGCTCGACCTGTACCCCGAGCAGGCGATCGACCCGATGGAAGCGCTGATCGCCGAGCGCCTGCGCGATGCGCCGCGCGCTTCGGGCGGCGGCTCCGCGGTCGCCGTCGCGCCGCCGGCAACCGCGCCTGCACCGGCCGCCGATCCGCTCGGTGACCTGATGGCGCAGCAGTCGATGCGACCCGGCCCGCAATCGCCGCCTCCCGGCGCAACGGCCGGCGGCGAAAGGCCCGTGACGCCACCACCGCCTCCCGTGGTGGCCGCCGCGCCTGCCAGGCCCCCTGCGCCGTCCGCACCGCCCGTGCCGCCCCCACCACCGGTTGCAGCCACGGCCAATCGCACCGACCGCATCATCATCGTGGCGCTCGACCCCGGCCACGGCGGCGAAGACCCCGGCGCCATCGGCCCGAACGGCACGCGCGAAAAAGACATCGTGCTGCAGGTGGCCCACCGCCTGCGCCAGCGCATCAACGCGAGCAGCGTGAACGGCAGCCCCATGCGCGCCTTCCTCACGCGCGACGCCGACTTCTTCGTGCCACTGGGCGTGCGCGTGCAGAAGGCGCGGCGCGTGCAGGCCGACCTGTTCGTGAGCATCCACGCCGACGCATTCACCACGCCCGCCGCGCGCGGCGCCAGCGTGTTCGCGCTGAGCCAGAGCGGCGCCTCCAGCAGCGCCGCACGGTGGCTCGCCAACAAGGAGAACGACGCCGACCGCGTCGGCGGCGTGAACGTGGGCAACCACGAGGCCCAGGTGCAGCGAGCGCTGCTCGACATGAGCACCACCGCGCAGATCAACGACAGCCTCAAGCTCGGCGGCGCGATGCTCGGCGAGATCAAGGGCATCGGCGCGCGGCTGCACAAGGGCCAGGTCGAACAGGCCGGTTTTGCGGTGCTGAAGGCGCCCGACATCCCGAGCGTGCTGGTGGAGACCGCCTTCATCAGCAACCCGGAAGAAGAAGCCAACCTGCGCCGCGTCGACTACCAGGAGAACCTGGCCGATGCGCTGATGCGCGGCATCCAGCGCTACTTCGCGCAGAACCCGCCGCTGGCGCGCAGCCGGCAGCTCTGATCGCGCTCCGGCCCCGCCGCTTCCGGCTGTAGGGCCCAAGCATGCACTCCTGTCCCACGCGGTGCGCCCCGCGAGGCCGCACAGGCACGTGCGGCTGGTTCCTACACGGCGCACCGGGGTGCTTTGGACATGATGAACCATCACTCATCGAAAGGTGGACATCATGAACACACGTCTCTGGATCGCTGCAGCCGCAGCCACTTCGGTCATGACCATTGCGGGTTGCGCAAGCGGTCCCAATCAGAACCTCGGGACCGGCGTAGGCGCCGTGGGCGGCGCTCTGGTGGGGAATGCCATCGGCGGCAACACCGCGAGCACCGTGGGCGGCGCGGCCATCGGCGGCCTCATCGGCAACCAGGTCGGCCGCAATGCCGATGAACGCAACTATTACAACCAGCAACGCTATCCGCGCGGCAGCGGCTACTACCCGGGCAACGGGCCGAACTACTGATGCACGGTCTGGACAACGGGCCTGAATGAAAAAAGCGCGCCCCCCGGCGCGCTTTTTCATTGGCTGGCGAAGTCGGATCAGGCCTGCGAGGCCTGGGCCTCGCGCGCCTTCTCGGCCTTGGAGGCGCGCCACGCGCCGTAGATCGCCAGAAGGCCCGGTACGAAGATCAGCGCCCAGATGATCTTGTCCAGATGCTGGCGCACGAAAGGCAGGTTGCCGAAGAAGTAGCCGGCGGTGGCGATGCCCAGCACCCAGATCAGTCCGCCCACCACGTTGAACATCGTGAACTTCGCGCGGTTCATCTCGGCCACGCCGGCCACGAAGGGCGCGAAGGTACGGATGAAGGGCATGAAGCGCGCGAGGATGATGGTGATGCCACCGTAGCGCTCGTAGAAGGCATGGGCCTGGTCGAAGGCCTTGCGGTTGAAGAAGCGCGAGTTCTCCCACTGGAACACCTTCGGCCCGAAGTAGCGCCCGATGGAGTAGTTGCACTGGTCGCCCAGGATCGCGGCCGCGATCAGGATGCCGCACGCCAGCGGATAGTTCATGAGCCCCGCGCCGCACAGCGCGCCGACGATGAAGAGCAGCGAGTCGCCCGGCAGGAACGGCATCACCACCGCGCCGGTTTCCACGAAGACGATGAGGAACAGCAAGGCATAGACCCAGGGGCCGTAGGCGATGACGAAGGCCTCGAGGTGCTTGTCGACGTGAAGGATGAAGTCGACGAGAAAGCTGATGATTTCCATGGGCGCGGATTATCCTTGCTCGACCTCGACGCACTCGCGAATCACCCCATGCTGCACATACGCGCCGCCACGGATGCGGACTGGCCCGCCATCTGGTCCGTCCTGGAACCCACCTTCCGCCGCGCGGACACCTACACGTATCCGCCCGACGTGACCGAGGAACAGGCACGCCACTCGTGGATGAAGGTGCCAACGGCGATCTTCGTCGCCTGCAACGACCAGGGTGCGGTGCTCGGCACCTACGTCCTGCGACCCAACCAGCCGGGCCAGGGCTCGCACGTAAGCAATTGCGGTTACGTCGTGTCCGACGCGGCGCGCGGCATGGGTGTCGCATCGGCCCTGTGCGAACACTCGCAGCAGGAGGCCCTGCGCATGGGTTTTCGCGCGATGCAGTTCAACTTCGTCGTGTCCACCAACGAAGGCGCGGTGCGCCTGTGGCGCAAGATGGGCTTCGAGATCGTCGGCACGCTGCCGGGCGCGTTCAGGCATCCGCGGCACGGCTTCGTGGATGCCTACGTGATGTTCAAGCAGCTGCAGCAGCCCTGAGCGGACGCCTCTGAACCCGCGCTTTTAGAATGCCCCGGTGAGCGCCCTCCCCACCACCATCTCCCCCCCACAACGCCGCCCGATCCGCGAGCTTCCCGACGAGTTGATCAGCCAGATCGCCGCCGGTGAAGTCGTCGAGCGTCCGGCCTCGGTGGTGCGCGAGCTGCTGGACAACGCGCTGGACGCAGGTGCCGGCCAGATCACGGTGCGGCTGGCCTCCGGCGGCGTGCGGCTGATCTCCGTGGAAGACGATGGCCTGGGCATTCCCCGCGAGGAACTCACGGTGGCGCTGCGCCGCCACGCGACCAGCAAGATCGCCAGCCTTGACGACCTCGAGACGGTCGGCACGATGGGCTTTCGCGGCGAGGCGCTGGCCGCCATCAATGCGATTGCCGAACTCAGCATTCTTTCGCGCTTCGCCGGCTCCGATTCCGCCTTCGCGCTCGACGGGCGCACCGGCGAGCTGCGGCCCGTGGCGCGCTCCACCGGCACCACGGTCGAGGTGCGCGAGCTGTTCTTCGCGACCCCCGCACGCCGCAAGTTCCTGAAGACGGACGCCACAGAGCTGGCCCATTGCATCGAGGCGGTGCGCCGCCATGCGCTGGCGCGGCCCGAGGTGGGCTTCTCGATCTGGCACGACGGCAAGCTGGTCGAGCAGTGGCGCGCAGCCGCCACGCGCGAGCAGCGGCTGGCCGATGCGCTGAGCGACGAGTTCGTGTCGCAGAGCGTGGCCGTCGCGCGCGAAGGCGGCGCGGTGCGCGTGGTCGGCCGCGCGGGCATTCCCGACGCGGCGCGTTCGCGCGGCGATCATCAGTTCTTCTACGTCAACGGACGCTTCGTGCGCGACAAGGTGCTGTCGCACGCGGTGCGCAGCGCGTATGAAGACGTGCTGCACGGCCAGCGCCAGCCGGTGTATGCGCTGTACCTCGAAATCGATCCGTCGCGCGTCGACGTGAACGTGCATCCGACCAAGATCGAAGTGCGCTTTCGCGACGGGCGCGAGGTGCACCAGGCCGTACGCCATGCCGTCGAGGACGCGCTGGCGGCTCCGCGCGCCAATGACGCGACAGCGCCGACAGGCGCGCCGCAGCCCTTCTTCAAGCAGACGGCGCTGCCGCCGAATGCCAGCTGGGCCCAGCCGGCCATGGACTTCACGCCGCGCGAGCGCGGCACCGGCGATTTCGAGGCGATGTGGCCCCAGCGCAGCGAGCAGCCGCGGCAGGTTGCGCTGCATGCGTCGGAACCTTCCGCGCCGCCACCCTGGCCCGCTGCCAGCGCGGCGCCGGCAAGCTTCCAGGCTCCGAGCGGACTTCCCCTTGCGCCGAGCCCTGGCACGCAGTCCATCGCCAACAACGACGAGGCCTGGCCGCTGGGCCGCGCGCTGGCCCAGCTGCAGGGGGTGTACATCCTGGCCGAGAACAGCCAGGGCCTGGTGATCGTCGACATGCACGCGGCACACGAGCGCATCGTCTACGAGCGGCTCAAGACGCAGCTCGACGGCGCTGCCATCAGCAGCCAGCCGCTGCTGATTCCGGCGACCTTCGCTGCCACGCCGCAGGAAGTGGCCACGGCCGAGGCCTGCGCCGAGGTGCTGCCGACGCTGGGGCTGGAGATCACGCCCTTTTCGGCGCGCACGCTCGCGGTGCGCGCCGTGCCCGGAACGCTGGCCGACGGCGATCCGGTGGAACTCGCACGCAGCGTGCTGGCCGAACTGGGCCAGCACGACGCCAGCACGGTGGTGCAGCGCGCCCAGAACGAACTGCTCTCCACCATGGCCTGCCACGGCGCGGTGCGGGCCAACCGCAAGCTCACCATCGACGAGATGAACGCGCTGCTGCGCCAGATGGAGGCCACCGAGCGTTCGGACCAGTGCAACCACGGCCGGCCGACCTGGCGCCAGCTTTCGGTGCGCGAGCTGGATTCGCTCTTCATGCGTGGCCGATAAGCAGCGAAACCCCGGTCCATCCGCGGTTTTCGGACATTTTTAAGCCTTTTTTCTAGGGTTTTCCGCAGTCGGCGAAATCCCAGGCACATCCGTTGCATGTGCTCGGTAAAGTGCCGGCGAGCACTGTTTCAGGGAGTTACCTTGCTGCTGTGTCGGCGCATCAAGGTGAAAGCAGGTGAACTTTCGAGCCGACTCCGCTGTCCCTCAAACCCATGATGAAACGCTGGACCCTCCTCGCGTCTGTCCTCTCGCTGTGTGCACTGCTTGCCGCCGGTTGCTCGACGCTCGACGAGCAGCAACGCGAATGGATCTTCCAGCCCAGCGACCGCAGCTGGGGCAACACCGCCTCCATGGCCCAGGGCATGGAGGACGTGTGGATCGACTTCCAGTCCTCCCTCACCGGCGAGCCCGCGCGCCTGCACGGCCTGTGGCTGGGCGGCGCGCCCGAGACCACCGCCACTCCTGTCCTGCTGTATCTGCACGGCGCCCGTTACAACGTGGCCGGCTCGGCACCACGCATCCAGCGCATGCATGAGCTGGGTTTCTCTGTGCTGGCCATCGACTATCGCGGCTTCGGGAAGAGCTCCAAGGGCCTGCCCTCGGAAGAATCGGCCCGCGAGGACGCCCGCGCCGCCTGGACCTGGCTGGCCGCGCGCCACCCCAGGCAGCACCGTTACATCTTCGGCCACTCGCTCGGCGGCGCCATCGGCATCGATCTCGCGGCGCACGTGAAGGACGAGAGCGGCACCATCGTCGAGAGCACCTTCACCTCCATCGCCGACGTGGTCAGCGGCTTCAAGTGGGGCTGGCTGCCCTTCGGCCCGTTCATCACGCAGCGTTTCGAGGCGATCAACGCGGTCAAGGACATCGGCTCGCCGCTGCTCGTGGTGCACGGCACGGCCGACAGCCTCATCAACCCGACGCTGGGCCGCAAGCTGTACGACGCGGCCACCGGGCCCAAGATGTTCGTGCTGGTCGAGGGCGGCTCGCACCACAACACCAATTCCATCGGCGAGGCGCAGTACCGCGCGGCGCTGACCCAGCTGTTCCGCATGAAGCCGGAGAACATGGTCGCCAGCAACGCCGCCGTGCGGCCGACACCGCGCCTCGCGCCGCCGGCTGCCTCGGCCCCGCTCACGCCGCAGGACGTGAGCGGCAAGGTGGAGCCGCCAGTGCCCGCCGCCATCTGAGGGCGGCCACCTCCCCGCCTCCACCCAAGGCCCGGCACGCTGCCGGGCCCGCGCCATTTGCTACGCTCGGCGCACCATGTCTCCCAGTTCCGACGCGGCCGCGAAGACCGCCACCCGCGCATCGCCCGATGCCGCGCCCTCCCCGACTCCACCGCGCTACATCGCGCTCGCAGGTCCCACCGCCTCGGGCAAGACGGCCGCCGCGCTGGCGCTCGCGCGCCTGCTGCCGGTGGAGATCGTCTCGGTCGATTCGGCGCTGGTCTACCGCGGCATGGACATCGGCACCGCCAAGCCCACGCCCGCCGAGCAGGCCGCCGTGCCGCACCATCTGATCGACATCCTCGATCCGCGCGAGAGCTACAGCGCCGCCGCCTTCGTGGCCGACGCCACGCGGCTCATCGGCGAGATCCGCGCGCGCGGCGCGCTGCCGCTGCTGGTGGGCGGCACCATGCTCTATTTCAAGGCGCTGTTCGACGGCATCGACGCCATGCCCGCGGCCGATGCCGCGGTGCGCGCGCGCATCGACGCCGACGCGGCCGCGCTCGGCTGGCCCGCCATGCACGCGCGGCTCGCGCAGGTCGATCCGGTCACGGCCGCACGGCTCGCACCGCAGGACAGCCAGCGCATCCAGCGCGCGCTCGAAGTCTGGGAAAGCAGCGGCCAGCCGCTGTCGAGCTTCCATGCGAGCGACAACAAGGCAGCCGGCGCTGTCGAAGGCGGCGCGCTGTTCTCGCTGGAGCCCGCCGACCGCTCGTGGCTGCACGGCCGCATCGCCGAGCGCTTCGACGCCATGCTCGCCGCGGGCTTCCTCGACGAGGTGCGTGCCCTGCGCGCGCGCGGCGACCTGTCGACCGACCTGCCCTCGATGCGCTGCGTCGGCTACCGGCAGGCCTGGGAAACGCTCGATGCGGCCGGCAGCGCGGCGCCCGACGCCAGGGCCATGGCCGATCTGCGAGAGCGCGGCATCGCCGCCACGCGTCAGCTCGCCAAGCGGCAGGTCACCTGGCTGCGCAGCATGCCGCAGCGCACCGTGATCGCCTGCGACGCTCCCGACGCGGTGCAGGCCGCCGTTCAACTCATGGCCAAGGCCGTCGCTCCCAGATGACGCTGCGTATTTCCAACCTCGGCAAGCACTACGGTGATGCGCCTGTCTTCGAGAACGTGACGCTCACCGTGGAGCCCGGCGAGTTCGTCGCCATCGTGGGTGAATCGGGCGTGGGCAAGTCGACACTGCTCAACTGCATGGCCGGCCTCGACAGCTGGGACCAGGGCACGGTGACGCACGACGGCGTCGACATCGGCGCGCTCGACGGCGAAGCCTGCGCGCTCTGGCGGCGGCGGTATGTCGGCTTCGTGTTCCAGGCCTTCCACGTGCTGCCGCACCTGGACGTGGCGCAGAACGTGGCGCTGCCGCTGATGCTGCTGGGGCAGCAGAAGGACAGCGAAGGCCGCATCGCGCACATGCTCGAGGCGGTGGGCCTGCCCGGCATGGGTACGCGGCTGCCGCAGACGCTGTCGGGCGGCCAGCTGCAGCGCGTGGCCATCGCACGCGCGCTGGTACACCGCCCCGCCCTGCTGCTGGCCGACGAGCCCACGGGCAACCTCGACCCCACCACCGCCGCGAAGGTGATGGAACTGCTGATCGGCCAGACCCGCGAGCACGGCGCCTCGCTGGTGCTGGTGACGCACTCGGAAAGCGCGGCCGCGCAGGCCGATCGCCTGCTGCACCTCACGGCCAGCGGAATCCGGGCCTGAGCCTGCTGATTACCGTTGAGGCGCGATCAGCGCCGCGAAGCGCGACAGGTCGACGTTGCCACCGCTGATCAGCACGCCCACGCGCTGGCCCGCGATCGCCTTGCCCGCCGCGATCGCGCCCGCGAAGGCGAGGCAGCCGGTGGGCTCCACCACCATCTTCATGCGCTCGGCGAAGAAGCGCATCGCGTCGACGAGCTGCTCGTCGGTGACGGTGAAGATGTCGTCCACGTCGCGGCGGATGATGCCGAAGGTGTACTCGCCCAGGTGCTGCGTCTGCGCGCCGTCGGCGATGGTCTTCGGGGTTTCGATGTGCACGATCTTCCCCGCTCGGAACGACTGCTGGCCGTCATTGCCCGCCTCGGGCTCCACGCCGTAGACCTTGCAGTCCGGCGACAGCGCGCGCGCCGACAGCGCCGAGCCCGAGAGCAGCCCGCCGCCGCCGAGGCACACGAACAGATGGTCGAGCGGACCGGTTTCCTCGATCAGTTCCTTCACCGCCGTGCCCTGGCCGGTGAGCACGTCGGGGTGGTCATAGGGCGGGATCATCGTCATGCCGCGCTCCTGCGCCAGCTTCTTCGTCAGCGCCTCGCGGTCCTCGGTGAAGCGGTCGTACATCACAACCTCGGCGCCGTAGCCCTTGGTGGCGGCGACCTTGGCGGCCGGCGCGTCCTTGGGCATCACGATCACGGCCGGCATTTGCAGCAGGCGCGCCGACAGCGCGATGGCCTGCGCGTGGTTGCCCGACGAGAAGGCAATCACGCCGCCCTTGCGCTGCGAGGCGTCGAACTTCGACAGCGCGTTGAACGCGCCGCGGAACTTGAAGGCGCCCATGCGCTGGAAGTTCTCGCACTTGAAGAAGAACTCGGCCCCCCAGCGCTCGTTGGCGGTGGTGGAGCGCAGCACCGGCGTGCGGTGGGCATGGCCTTCGAGCCGCGCGGCTGCGGCGACGACGTCGTCGTAGGTGGGTAGTTGCATGGGGTCGAGCTTAGCGGCGGCTTCCGCTCTTTTGCAGCCCCAATGGGTAAAAACCCGCTAGCCACGGCAGCCCTGAACTCCGTACTCTGTATACAGAGTTCAAAGAACCCGGCGCAAGGAGACAACCATGCCCGCCCAGCTCGTCAGCATCGAGGTCGCGCCCGACCTCGTCGACCAGGTCTACCGCGCCCTGCTCGGCGCCATCAGCAGCGGCACGCTCGCACCCGGCGAGCGCATCACGCAGGAAGACATCGCGCAGCGCCTCTCGGTGTCGCGCCAGCCGGTGCTGCAGGCGCTGCGGCTGCTGAAGAAGGACGGCTTCGTGCTCGACGCGCCCGGCCGTGGCGTGCTGGTGGCCCCGCTCGAAGCGGAGGCGATGCGCAAGGTCTACCAGGTGCGCGGTGCGCTCGATGCCCTGGCCGCGCGGCTGGCGGCGCGGCAGCGCTTTCGCATCGACCCGAAGCTCATCGAGCGCGGCCGGCGCGCCGCGCGCGGGCGCAACGTGGAGGCCATGATCGACGCCGACGTGGCCTTCCACCAGGCCATCTACGCGGCATCGGGCAATCCGCTGATCGCGCAGAGCGCCGATCCGCACTGGCGCCACCTGCGCCGCGCGATGGGCGCGGTGCTGCAGGCCGAGCCCCAGCGCGAGACGCTGTGGGACGAGCACGAAGCCATTGCCGACGCCATCGCGGCAGGCAACGCGGACCGCGCCGCGCGCCTGAGCGAGGAACACGTCTCGCGGGCCAGCGAGGCACTGAGCGAACGGCTGCTGGCGCATGCCGCATCCCCCCACACCGCCATCACCCCCAAGCAAAAAGGAGACAAGGCATGAAGCTCAACCCCGAGCAGCGCGCGCAGTTCGAGCGCGACGGCTATCTGTTCTTCCCCGGCCACTTCTCGGCCGAAGAAACCAAGGTGCTGACCGACGCGGTGCCCGATCTCTATGCGAAGCGCGAGGCCTTCAACGTGCGCGAGAAAGGCTCCGACGCCGTGCGCACGAACTTCGCCGCGCACCTCGTGAGCGAGCCCTTCGCGCGGCTCGCGCGCCACCCGCGCATGGTTGAGCCGGTGACCGATCTCTTCGGCGAAGACGTGTACATGCACCAGTTCAAGATCAACGGAAAGATGGCCTTCGAAGGCGACGTGTGGCAGTGGCACCAGGACTACGGTACCTGGCTCAACGACGACCTGATGCCCACCGAGCGCGCGATGAACGTCGCAATCTTTCTGGACGACGTGAACGAGCACAACGGCCCGCTGATGTTCATCCCGGGCAGCCACCGCAAGGGCGTGGTCGATGCGAAGCACGACCTCACCACCACCAGCTATCCGCTGTGGACCGTCGACAACGACCTGATCCGCCAGCTGGTGGACCGCGCCGGCGGCAAGCAGGGCGGCATCGTCTCGCCCAAGGGGCCGGCCGGGTCGATGATCCTGTTCCACAGCTGCCTGGTGCATGCCTCGGGCAGCAACCTCTCGCCCTTCAACCGAGTGGCCGTGTACCTGAGCCTGTGCGCCGTCAGCAACCACATCCGCCGCCACAAGCGCCCGGAGTACATCGCGCACCGCGACTTCACGCCCATCGAGCTGCTGCCCGACGACTGCCTGCTGAAGCCCTACCCCGTGGATGTGCCGTGGAAGAACGGCCTGCCCGAGAGCGCGCTGCGCACCTCGCCCGACGTGCTCGATACGGTGGAGGCCTGACGAGATGAGCCTCCACGCCCGCCTGCAGCAGCGCGCCGCCGAAGGCCGCCCCATCCGCATCGGCCTGATCGGCGCCGGCAAGTTCGGCTCGATGTACCTCGCGCAGATTCCGCGCACGCCCGGCGTGCAGCTGATGGCCATCGCAGACCTCTCGCCCGACGCGGCCCGCGTCAACCTCGAGCGCGTGGGCTGGCAGCCCGGCCGCGCCGCCGCCGCATCGGTGCAGGAGGCGCTGAAGCAAGGCACCACCTGGATCACCGACGACTGGCAGGCCGTGACGCGCGAGCCCTCCATCGACATCGTGGTCGAGTGCACCGGCAACCCCATCGCGGCGGTGGACCACTGCCTGGATGCCTTCGCGCACGGCAAGCACGTGGTGAACGTGACCGTGGAGGCCGACGCGTTCTGCGGCCCGCTGCTCGCACGCAGGGCGCAGCAGGCCGGCGTGGTCTATTCGCTGGCCTTCGGCGACCAGCCCGCGCTGATCTGCGACCTGGTGGACTGGGCGCGCACCTGCGGCTTTCCGGTGGTGGCGGCCGGGCGCGGCCACAAGTGGCTGCCGCGCTTCACCGAATCGACACCCGAGACGGTGTGGGGCAACTACGGCCTCACGCCCGAGCAGGCGAAACGCGGCGGGCTCAATCCGAAGATGTTCAACAGCTTCCTCGACGGCTCCAAGCCTTCCATCGAAAGCTCGGCGGTGGCCAACGCCACCGGCCTCGCGGTGCCATCGGACGGCCTGCTCTACCCGCCCGCGAGCGTGGAAGACATTCCCTTCGTCACCCGGCCCAGGAGCGAAGGCGGCGTGCTGGAGCGCAAGGGCATGGTCGAGGTGGTCTCTTCACTGGAAGCCGACGGACGGAAGATCCCGTACGACATCCGCATGGGCGTGTGGGTCACGGTCGAGGCCGAGACCGAGTACATCAAGAACTGCTTCGAGGAATACAACGCGCACACCGACCCGAGCGGGCGCTACTTCACGCTCTACAAGCGCTGGCACCTGATCGGGCTCGAAGTGGGCATGTCGGTGGCCAGCGTGGCGCTTCGCGGCGAGGCCACCGGCGTGGCCACCTGCTGGAACGCCGACGTGGTCGCCACCGCCAAGCGCGACCTGGCCGCCGGCGAGATGCTCGACGGAGAAGGCGGCTACACCGTCTGGGGCAAGCTGCTGCCGGCCGGGCGCTCGCTGCGCCTGGGCGGCCTGCCGCTCGGGCTGGCGCACAACATCAGGCTGGTGCGCCCGGTGAAGAAGGGCCAGAGCCTGAGCTGGGCCGACGTGGCCATCGACACCAATACCGCGGCCTACAAGCTGCGCAACGAGATGGAAGCCCTGTTCGCGCCCGCGGCGCAGGCAGAGGCCGCCTGAAGGAGGCTGGTCGAGAACTTTTCGCTTCGGTGCAGCCACCGTTGCACCGGGCGGCTTCCACGTAAAAAATGTTCTGCTCGACACGAGGCCCGTGTCGAAATGACCGCCGGCGGGCCGTCATTGTGGTGAGCGATCCTGCTCAGCAAGCTTTTCCACGACGGAGAGACACCATGCAGTACATGTTGATGTTCTATCAGCCCGCGGCCGAATTCGAGCAACGCGAGGACGCATCCGCGCAGGCCTACCGCGCCAGCTGGGTCGCATATGCCGACGCCGTGCGCCAGTCGGGCATCTCGCTCGGCGGCCACGGCCTCTTCCCGCCCATGACCGGCACCACGCTGCGCGTGCGCGGCGACAGGCGCCAGGTGCAGGACGGCCCCTTCGCCGACACCAAGGAGCAGCTCGGCGGCTACTTCGTGATCGACGTTCCCGACCTCGACGCCGCGCTCGAATGGGCCGCGCGTGCGCCTTGCGCGACCAGCGGCGGGGTGGAGGTGCGGCCCGTCTTCGTGGCCACGGCCCTGGCTGCTGCATGAGCGACCCGGCGGCTCACTGGGCCGCCGAGCGGGCGGCGCGCGAGTCGTACGGCCGGCTGCTGGCCATCCTCTCCGCGCGCACCCACGACATCGCCGCATCCGAAGACGCACTGGCCGACGCCTTCGCCCGCGCGCTCGAACGCTGGCCCGCCGACGGCATTCCGGCCGAGCCCGACGCCTGGCTGCTGAGCGTGGCGCGCCACCGCAAGCTCGACGCCTGGCGCCACAGCCGCGTGCAGGACCAGGCCACGCAGACCCTGCTGCTGCTCGCGGGCGAAATGGACGATGCCGCCGACGGCGCCGGCGCCATTCCCGACGAGCGGCTGCGCCTGCTCTTCGTGTGCGCGCACCCGGCCGTCGATGCCCCGGCACGTGCGCCGCTCATGCTGCAGACCGTGCTCGGCCTCGACGCGGCGCGCATGGCCGGCGCCTTCCTCACCGCGCCTTCCACCCTCGGGCAACGGCTGGTGCGCGCCAAGGCCCGCATCCGGGCAGCCGGCATTCCCTTCGAATACCCGCAGGCGCGCGACCTGCCGCAGCGGCTGCAGGACGTGCTCGACGGCATCTACGCCGCCTACGGCACCGGCTGGGACGACATCGACGGCGCCGACGCCCTGCCGCGCGGCCTCACCACCGAGGCTATCGACCTGTGCCGCATCCTCTGCGGCCTGATGCCCACCGAACCCGAGCCGCTGGGCCTGCTGGCGCTGATGCTCTTCTGCGAAGCCCGCATGCCCGCGCGCCGCAGCGACACCGGCGCCTACGTGCCCCTCGACCAGCAGGACCCGCTGCGCTGGAACCCCGACCTGCTCGCCGAGGCCGAGCTCTGCCTGCGCCGCGCGTCCGAAATGAAGTCTCTCGGCGCCTACCAGCTCGAAGCCGCGATCCAGTCGGCCCACTGCGAACGCCGCGTCGGCGCACCGGTGCCGCCCGAGGCGCTGGTGTCGCTGTACGAGGGACTGCTGGCGCTGCGGACCAGCATCGGCGCGCAGGTCAGCCTCGCCTGCGCGCTCGCGAACGCGCGCGGCCCGGAGATCGGCCTGCGGGCACTGGAAGCCATTCCCGCGCAGGACGTGGCGAACTACCAGCCGTACTGGGCTGCACGAGCGCATCTGCTCGCGGCCGGTGGTGCGCGCTCCGCCGCCCGGCAGGCGTTCGACCGGGCCATCGGGCTGAGCTCCAACGCGGCGGTGCGTGCGTACCTGCACGCGATGTCGGATCGGCTCTGAGCCGTCGCCCAGCTACTTCGTCGCGTTGAAGGTGCGCGGAAACAGCGCCGCCTGCGAGCGGTCGCGCAGCCGGTAGCTCATGGCCGGCCGCCCCAGGCTACCGGTGACCATGCCGGCCTCTTCCATGAATCCGCCGTCGAGCATGCGCTTGCGGAAGGCGCTCTTGTCGACCGCCCTGCCCAGCACGACCTCGTAGGTGTGCTGCAGCGCCGGCAGCGTGAACGGCTCCTCCAGCAGGAAGGCCGGCAGCGAGGTGTATTCGACCTTGCCGCGCAGCCGCGCCACGGCCGCATCGAGCAGCTCGCCATGGTCGAAGGCCAGCCGCTTGCGCGAGGCGGCATCGACCTCGAACCACGCCACCTCGGTCGCGTTCGCGCCGCTGCGCAGCTGCATCGCCTGCGCGGGGATCAGCGCGTAGAAGCAATGCGTGGCCGACCAGCCCCGCGGATCGCGCTGCGCGCCGCCCCAGCTGCCCAGTTGCTCCAGGTAGGGCGTGACCACGCCCGTCTTCTCGCGCAGCTTGCGCAGCGCGCAGTCGAGCAGCGTGGCGTCTTCGTCGATGTTCACGAAGCCGCCGGGCAAGGCCCACTTGCCCGGGAAGGGCTCGTCGGTGTCGGCGGGCCGCTTCACCAGCAGCACCTGGAGGGCGTCGCCGAGTACGGTGAACATCACGATGTCGACGGTGACCAGCGGGCGCGGGAAGGTCAGTGGCGGAAACTCTGAAGAAGGCGAATTCACGGATTGCTTGACTCCCGGATATTTAGTTGTACTATACAATCTATATTTAGTTGTACTGAACAACTAAAAATGCTGTCACACGCAACAACAACGAAGAACAAGAAATGAATCGCCACCAACGTATGCTCATGGCGCAAGAGACGCTGGCCATCCTCGAGCAAAAGCACTACACAACGCCCGAAGGTCTTTCCGTCGACTTGGCTGCGCTCATCGATGAATGTCTGCGCACAACCCGCCATATCGCCCCATCCGAAACAACTGCCCTGCTCCAGCAAGCCTCTGCGCAGCCCCGGCAAACTCGCCTCGCATCCATCGAGGTCTGCAATGAAACAACGCTGGCCGGCATCTCGCGCGCATTGCGCGAGAACGATGGCCGCGTGGCGGCGTTGAACTTCGCGTCCGCACGGAATCCTGGCGGCGGCTTCCTCGGAGGCAGCCTCGCCCAGGAGGAATCGCTGGCGAGCAGTTCGGCGCTCTATTCGTCGCTGCTGCAGGCACCGGAGTTCTACGAGCGGGACCGCGCGGAGACGTCGTGCCTGTACTCGGACGCTTTGATCCTGTCGCCCGACTGCCCTGTTTTTCGCGCGGATGACGGCCGATTGCTGCGGCAGCCGGAGCTGGTGACCTTCATCACCTGCGCCGCGCCAAATGCGGGGGCCGTTGCGAAGAACCAGCCCGACGATGTCGAGCAGATCGAGAGCGCGCTTCGCAGGCGAGCCGAGTTCGTCCTGGCTGGCGCCGCTCTTCAACGCTGCCCTACCCTGATCCTGGGCGCTTGGGGCTGTGGCGTCTTTCGAAACGATCCGGCCATGGTGGCGCGGGCATTCCGCGACCTTCTCCATGGCAATGCAATGTGGGCTGCGCGATTCGAACGCATCATCTTCTCGGTGCTCGACACATCTGCCCAGCAAGAGGTCTACAAGACATTCAAGAAAGTGCTCGCCCCATGAACGCGCCACTTCCAACGGAATCGCACGTTGCCCAACGCGCCCGCTGGCCTCGAAGCGGCCAGCACATCCTCGCCCACCACGACGCGAACTCGGTCATCGTCTACCAGGCCTACCGCCCCGCCATCGGCGAATACGCCATCAGGCACGGCCGGCTCGACGGTCCGGACTTCAGCCTTTCGCGGATGAGCTGGATCAAGCCGAACTTCCTCTGGATGATGTATCGCAGCGGGTGGGGTACGAAGGAAAGCCAGGAAGTCGTTCTGGGCCTGCGGCTGCGCCGCGCGTTCTTCGAGCGCGTGGTCCGTGAGGCGGTGCCTTCGACTTTCGGTGCAGCCGGCTACCCGAGCCGCGAGGCTTGGCAGGAAGCCGTGGGGGGCTCCGAGGTGCGCCTGCAATGGGACCCGGATCATTCGCCGAAGGGTGGCAGGCTCGAACGCCGCGCGATCCAGCTGGGACTGCGCGGCCGCACGCTGGCTGCTTTCGCGCACGAGGAACTGCTAGAGGTCATCGACATGCGCGCCTTCGTGGCCGCGCAGCGCCCACTGGCGCAGGACGATAGCCCCGAGCTGCAATTGCCGGTGGAGCATGTGCTCGAAATCGGCTTAGAAAAGGAAAATTCCAAATGACGACGACAACAACAACGAACACCACCACCGTCACACCCCGCAGCACCCGCGAGCTGCCCGCCTACTTCGCGCAGGGCCATCGCCCAGAGTTCCTTCTCTTCTGGGGCCATCAGGCGCCGAAGACCGGCGTGAACAAGAGCTGCTTCAGCCAGTGGTTCGAAGCCGCGTTCACCTTCGACGGCGTCCGGTACCGCACGGCCGAGCATTTCATGATGGCCGGCAAGGCGCGCCTGTTCGGCGACAACGAGATATGCGATCGCATCCTCGCCGCGCGCACGCCCGGCGAGGCCAAGAAGCTGGGTCGCGAGATCCGTGGCTTCGACGAGGCCGCATGGGTGGCCGCCCGGCTGGACATCGTGACGCAGGGCAACATCGCCAAGTTCTCGCAGAACGCGGAGCTCGGCGCCTTCCTGCTCGGCACGGGCCACCATGTGCTGGTGGAGGCCAGCCCTGTCGATCCGATCTGGGGCATCGGGCTCGCCGCGAGCAACCCGCTGGCGCAAGACCCGCGCGAATGGAAGGGGCTCAACCTGCTGGGCTACGCGCTGATGGCCGCGCGCGAGGTGCTGAGGCAAAAGCCATGAATGTGATCGAGCGCTACCAAGGCTGCCTGCTCGGTCTGGCCTGTGGCGACGCGGTGGGCACCACGGTCGAGTTCCGCACGCGCGGGAGCTTCGCGCCGGTGACGGGCATGCATGGCGGCGGGCCCTTCGGGCTCGTCGCGGGCGAGTGGACCGACGACACGTCGATGGCCCTGTGCCTCGCCGCGAGCCTGATCCACTGCAAGGGCTTCGACGCAATCGACCAGATGAACCGCTACTGCAACTGGCGCAGCGTGGGCTACATGAGCAGCACCGGCAACTGCTTCGACATCGGCCTGACGGTGTCGGGCGCCCTCACCCGCTACCTGGCCTCGGGCGATCCTTTCGCCGGAGATCCCGATCCGCGCACGGCCGGCAACGGCGCGCTGATGCGGCTCGCGCCGGTGCCGATGTTCTACGCGGCGAGCGCCGAGGCCACCTGGAAGCAGGCCGGCGAGAGCACGCGTACCACGCACGGTGCGCTGGAGGCCATCGAATGCTCGCGGCTCTTCGCATTGCAGTTGCGTTCGGCCCTGCTTGGCAAGGGCAAGGCTGCGATCCTCTCGACCGAACCGCTGGCGCCTCTGAGCGAGAAGGTCGCTGCGCTGACGCGGAACGACCACGCCTCGAAGAGCGCCGGGCAGATCAAGGGATCGGGCTACTGCGTCGAATCGCTCGAAGCGGCGCTCTGGTGTTTCGCGAACACCGGCTCCTTCGAGGAAGCCGTGCTCGCCGCCGCCAACCTCGGCGACGACGCCGACACCACTGCAGCCATCTGCGGCCAGCTGGCAGGAGCTTTCTACGGCGTCGCAGGCATCCCGCGGGACTGGCTCGACAAGCTCGTGATGCGCGCGGAAATCGAAGAGATGGCCGGGCAGCTCCTCGCGCTGGCCGGCTGACGAAGCCCGGCGACTACTCAGGCTGCACGGCCGCGTCCCCCACCCGCCGCGCATCGAGCTGGCTGCCGCCCTGCGCCAGCGACACTCCCACCACCGCATTCGCCGCATTGCGCCTGAACATGACCTGCGCGCCGATGGCAGTCACAGCAAAGCGGTCGTTGCCCGTGGGCGTGAGCGCGCTGTAGCCGCGGCCCGTCTCGCGCACCAGCAGCCTGCCGCTGCGCACGGTGAAGCTCAGCGACTTGTTCCTGGTCACGCGGTATTCGCCGCGGTACTCGTCCAGCCGCTTCGCATCGATCGGCACTTCGGCTGTCGGCACCGGATAGCGGCTCTTGCCGATGGCCAGCATCACCGATTGCATCGGCGCACGCGCGTTGCTGCTGAGCACGATCATCGCCTCACCGGTGTCGGGCGCGAGCAGCCACAGCGTGCGGTAGCCCTCCGTGACGCCCGCGTGATAGTAGGTGCGCCGGCCGCCTTCGGACCCGCGCACCATCACGGCATAGCCGATCTCGGCGCCCTCGTAGCGCGCCAGCGGCGTGAGCATGCGCGCGGCGGCCGGGCCCAGCGGGCCGGCGGCGCCCGCGAGGATGGCGCGGCTGAAGGTCATCATGTCGGCGGCGGTGGAGCGCAGCGCGCTGGCAGGCGCGTAGGCCTGCATGTCGAACAGCGGCTGGCGACGGTCGCCCGCGAAGGCCGGGGCCATGCGCGAGGCCTTGTCGCCCAGCGTGATGACGGTGTCGTTCATGCCCAGCGGCTCGGTGATGCGCGCGCGCACCAGTTCGCCCCACGAGGTGTCATAGTGCTCGGCGAGCAGCTGGCCAAGCAGCGCCATGCCGAAGTTGCTGTAAGCGCCTTCGCAAGGTGGCGCGGCGGCCGTGAGCCTGATGCGAGCGAGCGCGGCCCAGAACATGGCCTTGTCGTAGGCGTGGAACTGCTCGACGAGCGGCGCGCCGCCGGTCACGCCGTCGGCCATCACGGGCATGCAGCCGGTGTGCGTGACGAGCTGGCGCAGCGTGACCGAGGCCACCGCGGGCGAGAGGCCGTCGACCTTGCCGGCAAGCAGCCTGCCGACCGTGTCGTCCAGCTTCAGGTCGCCGCGCTGCACCGCCTGCGCGAGCAGCAGGCCGGTGAACACCTTGGTGACAGATCCGATCTCGAACATCGGCTGCTCTGCGCTGCCCGATGCGATGGCGCGTGGCTGCGACGGCGGCTCGGGGTTGTAGGCGGCGCCGTAGGCCACCTGCCCGTCGTGCAGCGTGCCCACCACCATCGTGCCCCTCTCGGTGCCGAGGGCTGCTTTCGCAAGAACGGCCGGATCGCTTGCCAGCGTCAGGGGCTGTTGTTGCTGTTGCGGCGGCTGCAGTTGCGCCAGGGCATTGCCGGCCAGCAGAGGGACGAAAAGCCAGGCTGCAAGCCAGGAGCGGTACAGCAAGGCATGGGGCATGAGCCGCATCGTCGGATTCCTCAGGCGTTCGAAGAGCCGCAATCCTGCCACGTCCGGAGTCCCCCTCGCGCGCCGCGACGACAATCGGCCGATGCGCGCATTGCTCGGCACCTTCTCCTGGCAGGAACTCCGCCACCACCCCTGGCGCAACGCGGCGGCCGTGCTGGCCGTGATGCTCGGCGTCGCGCTGGCCTTCTCGGTACAGCTGATCAACGCCTCGGCGCTCGACGAGTTCTCGAGCGCGGTGCGCTCGGTCAACGGCGAGCCCGACCTGGAGGTGCGCGCCGTGCAGGGCGGCTTCGACGAGGCCGTGTTCGCGCAACTCGCCCGCCATCCGCAGGTGGCGCTGGCGAGTCCGGTGGTCGAGGTGCAGGGCCTGGCGCTTGCCGGCGGGCAGCAAGTGCCGATCCGCGTGATCGGCATCGACGCGCTGGCGCTGCCGGCCATCGCACCCGCGCTGATGCCGCAGGCCGCGGCGGGTGCCGACCGCTTCGCCCTCTTTGCGCCGGGCCATGTGTTTCTCAACCTCGCGGCTCGCGATGCGCTGGGGCTGCCCGCGCAGGCGCCGGCCGACGGCAGGGCCGAGAAAGTGCAGCTGCGCAGCGGCGACGCCTGGCACAGCCTCTCGGTGGCCGGCCACGTGGCCGCGGGCGGCAAGGCGCTCGCGGTGATGGACATCGCGGCGGCGCAGGAGCTCTTCGGCCGCATCGGCGAGCTCAGCCGCATCGACCTGCGCCTCGCGCCCGGTACAGACCGGGCCGCGTTCATGGCCTCGCTGCAGCGCGCACCCGGCTGGCCCGCAGGCGTGCAGTTCGCCGAGCCCGGCGACGCGGCGCAGCGCGTGAGCAACCTGTCGCGCGCCTACCGCGTGAACCTCACGGTACTGGCGCTGGTGGCGCTCTTCACGGGCGCCTTCCTGGTGTTCTCGGTGCTGGCGCTGAGCGTGGCCAAGCGCGCGCAGCAGTTCGCGCTGCTGGGCGTGCTCGGGCTCACGCCGCGCGAGCGGCTGCGTCTGGTGCTGGCCGAATCGCTGTTGCTGGGCCTGATCGGAAGCCTGGCCGGCCTCGCGCTGGGCACGGCGCTGGCGGCCTTCGCGCTGCGCGTGCTGGGCGGCGACCTGGGCGGCGGCTACTTCGAGGGCGTGGCGCCCACGCTGCACTGGAGCGCGGGCGCCGCCCTGCTCTACGGCGGGCTCGGCGTGCTGGCCGCGCTGGTCGGCGGCTGGTGGCCCGCGCGCGCGGCGCAGTCGCTGCCCGAGGCGCAGACGCTCAAGGGCCTGGGCGCCGCGCCCACGCGCAGCAACGGCCACTGGCTGGCGCTGGGCCTGATCGCGCTGGGCGCCGTGCTGGCCAACCTGCCGGCCATCGGCGGCATTCCGGTGGCGGCGTATCTCTCGGTCGCCTGCCTTCTGGTGGGCGGCATCACCGCCCTGCCCTGGCTGATCGCGCTGCTGTACGACCGCGTGGCGCCGCTGTTCTCGCAGCGCGTGCTGCCGATGCTGGCGGTGGAGCGAGCCCGGCGCATGCGCGGCACGGCGGCCGTGGCCGTCAGCGGCGTGGTCGCGAGCCTGAGCCTTGCGGTCGCGCTCACGGTGATGGTCGCGAGCTTCCGAGATTCGGTGACGCACTGGCTCGACGTGGTGCTGCCTGCCGACCTGTACGTGCGCGCCACCTCGGGCGGACGCGGCGGCAACAGCGGCGGCGGAAGCAGCACCGACACCGCCACCTTCGCGCCGGCCTTCGTCCAGTCGCTGGCGCAGTTGCCCGGCGTGGCGCGCACCGGCACGCTGCGCACGCAACCGCTGCAGCTGGGTGCGGCGCGGCCGGCGGTGACGCTGATCGCGCGCAGCCTCGAAGGCGGAGCCGCGCAGTCTCTGCCGCTGGTGGGCAGCGCACTGCCGGTGCCCGAAGGGCAGATCGGCATCTACGTGAGCGAGCCGATGGTGGAGCTCTACGGCGCGAAGCCGGGCACGGTGTTCGCGCCGCTGTCGGCCGCCATGGGCAAGGCTGGGGCCTCGTTCTTCGTGGCCGGCGTGTGGCGCGACTACGCGCGGCAGTTCGGCGCCATCGCCATGGATGCGCGCGACTTCGAGCGCCTCACCGGCGAGCGCAAAGTGAGCGACGTGGCGCTGTGGCTCGCACCCGGCGCATCGGAGGGCGCCGTGCAGTCGGCGGTGCGGGAACTGGCGGCGCGGCAAGGTGGCACAGGCGATTCATCCGCGGGCTCGGTGGAGATCGCCTCGGTGGGGCAGATCCGCGCAACCTCGCTGCGCATCTTCGACCGCAGCTTCGCGGTCACCTACTGGCTGCAGGCGGTGGCCATCGCCATCGGCCTGTTCGGCATCGCGGCCAGCTTCAGCGCGCAGGTGCTGGCGCGGCGCAAGGAGTTCGGCCTGCTCGCGCACCTGGGCTTCACGCGGCGGCAGGTGCTGGCGGTGGTCGCCGGCGAAGGCGCCGCGTGGACGGCCATCGGCGCCGTCGCCGGGCTCGGCCTGGGGCTGGCCGTGTCGGTGGTGCTGGTGAAGGTGGTGAACCCGCAGAGCTTCCACTGGAGCATGGACCTGCTGGTGCCGTGGGAGCGGCTGCTGGCGCTGTGCGCTGCGGTGGTGGCGGCGGGCACCGTGACGGCCTGGATGGCGGGCCGCGCGGCCGCAGGCAAGGACGTGGTGCTGGCGGTCAAGGAAGACTGGTAGGCCGACGACCGTATTCGTGCAAAGCCGATTCTTGGACTGGAACCCATGCAGCAAGCACCTTTCTCATTCTCCCTTTCGCGCAGAAGCCTGCTGCTGGCCGCGCTCGCATCCGGCCCGCTGGCCGCATGGGCGCTGCCCGAACGCCGCCTGCAGTTCCCGCGCGACTTCGGCAGCCACCCCGACCTGCGCACCGAGTGGTGGTACATCACCGGCCACGCGAAGACATCCGCCGGGCGCGAGTTCGGCTACCAGGTCACCTTCTTCCGCTCGCGCGTCGAGGCCACGCAGGGCATGCGCTCGGCCTTCGCAGCGAAGCACCTGGTGTTCGCGCATGCGGCCGTCACCGATCTCGAAGGCCGCGTGCTGTTGCATGACCAGCGCATCGCGCGCGCAGGCTTCGGCGTGGCGGAGGCCTCGGCGGACGACACCGACGTGCGCATCCGCGACTGGTCTCTGGCACGCGAAAACGGCATCTATGTCGCGCGCATTCCGGCAGGCGAATTCGCGCTCGAACTGCGCTTCACGCCCACGCAGCCTGTGCTGCTGCAAGGCAACGCCGGGCTCTCGCGCAAGGGGCCTGAAGAATCGCAGGCCAGCTATTACTACAGCGAGCCGCAGCTCAAGGCCCAGGGCAGGCTCACGCTCAAGGGCCAGCCCTTCGACGTCGCCGGCACCGCCTGGCTCGACCACGAATGGAGCGAGGCGCTCATGCACCCCGAGGCCGTGGGCTGGGACTGGATCGGCATGAACCTCGACGACGGCAGCGCCCTCACCGCCTTCCACCTGCGACGCAGCGACGGCAGCGCGCTGTGGGCCGGCGGCTCGTTTCGGCCGCGCGATGGCGCGGCGCGGATCTTCCGGCACGACGAGGTCAGCTTCGAGAGCCTCGCCACATGGATCAGCCCCCGCACGCAGGCGACGTATCCGACGCGATGGCGCGTACGGACGCCCGCCGGCAACTTCGAAGTGCGCGCCCTGCTCGACGACCAGGAACTGGACAGCCGAGGCTCCACTGGCGGCGTGTACTGGGAAGGCCTGAGCGACCTGGTCGATGGGCAGGGGGAGCGACTGGGACGGGGGTATCTGGAGATGACGGGCTACGCGACGCCGCTGAAGCTGTGATACCCCAGTACCCTGGGCAGCGCCGCGTGCTACCGCGCCTAATGCCAGTTAGCAGCAATGACTTGCGTCAAGTTGCTTTGGTAGTTGGCTGGCAGCGTAGTCTGGCCTGAGGCTGGCGACGAGAAACTTGCCATGGCTTGGACGAGGTTCTGCACTTGGCTATCCATCAATGTCCTGCCGCCGACCGACTTGAACTCCTCTACCTGATACTGACTGCCTAGGTACCAGTTGCTGACAATCATCTTGTCTAGGGTTCCGATCAGACTGATTTCCAAGTCATTTGATGTTCGACGGAACCACAGCTGATTGATATCGACGGAGTCATCGAAGAGCACGGCGTCCTTGTTCCCGACCGTTGTATCGTTCTCGACGATGCGATCGACGCCATAGCCTCGCCTCATCAGGTAGATGTCGTTGCCAGCACCGCCCTCCAACACGTCATCGCCCCCCGCTCCATCCAGCACGTCGGCTCCGGCGCCCCCGTACAGCGAGTTGGCTTGCTCGTTACCGATCAGGGTATTGTTCAGGTCGTTGCCGGCCAGCACCGTCGCGCGGTCCAGTAGCACGCCCTTTTCCACATTCGCCGCCAACGTAGTGTTCACACTCGTATAGACAGTGTCGTATCCGCCGTCCACCGCCTCCATCACCGTATCGCCGAGGTCGTCGACATAGTAAGTGTCGCTACCGGAGCCGCCCGCCATGCTGTCAGCCCCTTGCGCACCGTCCAGGGTGTTGTCACCTGCGTTCCCAGTCAACACGTTCGAAAGCTCATTGCCTGTCGCGTTGATGTTGCGCTTGCCGGTCAGCGTGAGGTTCTCCAGGTTCTTGCCCAGCGTCCAAGAAACGGAAGACTCGACAGTGTCGATGCCGGCATCGACATCTTCATGGATCGTATCCAGTTGGTCATCAACGACATAGGTATCGTTGCCCGCTCTGCCCGCCATATCGTCTGCCTCGGCTCCCCCGTCCAATCGGTTGTCGCCGGCGTTGCCCAACAAGCGATTGCGCTGACCGTTGCCGGTCGCATTGATGTTCGCGGTGCCCTCGAGCTCGAGTACTTCGACCTCGTCCGGCAAGCTATAGCTCACGCTAGATCGTACGGTGTCGTAGCCGCCACCTGGCAGTTCGTTGACGGTGTCGCGCACGTTGTCGACGATGTACGTGTCGTCTCCGGTACGGCCGGTCATGCTGTCCGCGCCTTCCATGCCATTGATCGTGTTGGCACCCGCATCGCCTGTCAGCACATCGTTCCCGCTCGTACCCGCGATGGGCAAAGGCTGCGCCGGTCGAGCGGCAGTCGCTGCGGAAGCGCCAGTTCCCAGTAGCGCAGCACCGGGCACTGTGACACCGCTCGCTTTCAAAGCAGGCAGCGACATCGGCGTCGCGTCCGGGCTCCCGGCGAAGATGAAATGAGCGGCTGTAAGGGCCGCAGGTTCGACGGCAAAGAGTCCGACCGAGACCAGCGACTGTCCCGGCGCCTCGGCCAGCACGCGCGTGATGAACTTGCCGTTGATGTTCATCGCCTTGTTGATCTTGAGCTGGCTGAAATCCTTGATCCAGGCAAACTGGCTCAGGTCGATCCTGTCCGCCGCCAGTTCGAAATCCGCGATCAGGTTGCTGGCGCCCATGTCGCTGCCCATGAAGCTCATCGACCTCGAACCGCCGCCACCCGCCGCAACCACGAAGCGGTCAGCTCCGGCTCCGCCTGTCCGCGTGCCTGCACCTGCCCGCCCCGTCGAATACGAAACACGACCTTGGTCACCATCCAGCACGAGAACATCGTCTCCGGCGCCGCCATTCAAGGTATCAACCGCCCCACTACCCAGCAGCCTGTCGTTGCCGTCGGTGCCCAGCGAGGTGGTGTTACCGCCACCACCAAACGGCAGGGCGGTGTCTTGGAGCCCGACGCCCTTGCTCTCGACGCCTTCGCCCAATTTTTGACCTGCCTTCTGCCAAGTTTGCAGCGCTGCCGGTGAGGCAAAGAACCGCAGCTGCGCCCCACCGAGCTGATCCACCTGCCGATTCCGCACGAGCACACGCTGGCCGTCGCCCAGGTCCAAGCGGACGTCTGCCCCTACCTGAGTGCGAGCGAGCGAGGCGAAATACATGTTGCCGAAGCCCACCAATGCAATGGCTTCAGGAGCATCCGCGCTGTCTCCCACTCCGAAGTCGACAATCTCGTCCCGCGACCCTGCATCCTTGCCGATGACGAAGAGATCGCTACCTTCTCCGCCCGTGAGCACGTCGTTGCCTTTGCCGCCGTCCAGCGTGTCGTTGCCGCCGCCACCGCTGATGACATCCGCGCCACGCCCCCCTATCAACACGTTGCCCAGCCCGTTCCCCATCAGGATGTCGTTGCCATCACCGCCGATCGCAGCCTCGATGTCGCCGCTTAGGACCTTCAGCTCCCGTCCCGCGATGGTGCTGGTGCTCCCACTGAGCAGATTGATCGTGCTGTCGCTCGTTACGGCGCTGGCGTTGATGGTGTCGATTCCACCATTGCTGTCCACCAACATGCTGGGGATCTGAAGCGTGGGTATCCGGATGCCGCGGACGAACTGCTCCTTGCTGCCGAATTCATCGGTGTAGACATACACATCGTCAGGGCCGGTCTTCTTGCCGTAGAGATCCAGCTTCCAGCTCTTGAGCGTCCCGGAATTCCCGGCGGTTGCGTCGATGACCTGCAATTTCCAGTCGCCCGCGCTTTGTTCCCCTCGCACATGAGTCGTGTTGAAGCTGAAGCTGAGTGGACCCGACGACGCATTTCCCAGGTCGGTGGCCGCACTCCCCGGCGCCTTGTCGGGCCGGTTGACCAGAATGCTCTCGGTTCCTCCGGGAGAAATCAGCTTGATGATCAGATCGCCCCAACGCTGATGATCCAGGTCGAGCGTGACTTGCGCACTCTCGACCTCCAGGCCGGCTCCCACGGAGAGGATGCGCGTCAGAATGCCGGCACCATCGGGAATCGCAGCGCTCAGGGCGCCGCTGGAGGCACTTGCAACGAACTCGTTCGCGTACGTGTTCTGCTCGATCCAGGATTCGGCCATCCGTACCGCGGCACGGGCATCGAGCTTGCCGAAGCCGTAGTCGTGGCTGACATGCATGCCCCCGCCATTCCAAGTCTTGGCACTGTTTGTGACCCAGTCGGTGCCATTTGGATCGTCCACCTTCGTGGCCGTCATAGCCAGGATGGCCTGTATGTCGCGGTAGCCAAGTGATGGGTTGGCTTCGAGCATCAGGGCTATGACCCCAGACACGATCGGTGCCGCGAAGCTTGTGCCCTGGCTGGTGCCGTAATTGCCTCCGAAGGTCGAGCCGTTATCCCCGATGAGTTCGCGACTGGTCGAACCAATGTTGCTGCCAGGTGCCGACACCAGGATGGAGGCGCCCGGGTTGCTAAAAGGCTTGCTCCCCTGTTGCAACGTGCCCAGATCGCCCGGCGCGTTGATGCTGCTCGCAACGATCACAGCCCGGTTTGCGGTCAGTGCGTTGTAGTTGGTGTTGGCGCCCGTCGCGCGATCATTGCCACCGGCCATCACGATTGCCGTGCCAAGCCCGTTTCGACCGCGGGAAATGGCCTCAAGAATCCCGGTTTCGACGGTGCCTGTTGGAACCACATTCAGCCCGAAACTCGTGGAAGCACCCCACGAGTTGTTGACCACGTCGAAATTCTTGAACTTGGCCAGTGCATTGGAGATTTCCTGGCCGAGTTTGCCGACTTCCAGGCCTTCGCCCTGGATGTAATGACCCGCGAGCGTTGCGTTGTAGGCCACACCGACGCCGCCCTCGCCATTCCGCGCTGCGACCATGACGCCAGCCACCATGGTCGCATGGCTGCTGAAGGTCTGGGGCGTGTCGTTTCTCCCATTCGCGTCCAGCGTGTTCAGCCAAGCCTTGTCGACATTGGGCTGAAGATCCCGGTGACGGTAGTCGAACACCTCGGGCCCCGCACTGAACGCACCGCCTGGCTCGAACTGGCCGATTCTGACGCCCTTGCCGGTGTAGTCCTTCCACACAGGCATCACGTTGACATCGCTCAGGTACCACTGCTCTACAGCCAGCGGGTCCCTCGGCAGGTCATCCGTGTGCAGGTAGACAGCAGCCTTCATAGACTCCGTCTGGCCAGTGGTGCCATTGCTCACCTCCGTGGAATGCCCCTCGGCATCCTTCACCTTGTACTTGAACCCCATCACTCCGGTGTAGTTCGGATCGGGCGTGAAAAGCACGTCACCACTGCCGGTGAGTGCGACGGTACCGCCCTTGGCGTCCAGAACCTCGGTGATGCTGAGTTGATCGATTCGGCTGTCCCAGTCGCGATCGTTGATAAGCAACTGCGTTCTGGACAGCAGGTGAGCGGCGGTTCGACTCAGCGCCTGCCCTGCGGAGTTGACGGTCAGAACATCCTTGACCGGCAATGGACTGCCAATGGTCAGGTCGACGCGGTTGACGTCGGCGAAGCTCAGTTTCTCGATGCCAATAAGTGTGTCGGCACCATCACGGCCGGTGCGGGTATCTACCACGCGATAGCGGGCACTTCCCTTTGCACTGTTGAGCTTGGTAATGCGGTAGTCAGCATAGCTCCCGGCGTATTGGGCAACATCGATGCCATCGCCGCCGTTCAGGCTGTCATCGCCCCCACCACCGATAAGTACGTCATTGCCCGCGCCGCCACTCAGGGTGTCATCGTCCAGGCCGCCGTCGAGCACATCGTCACCCGCACCGCCTATCAGTTTGTCACGCCCGCGATGGCCGCGAATCAGATCGTTGCCTGCACCGCCATCCAGGGTGTCATCGCCATCCTCGCCCGACAGCACGTCATTGGCAGCACCGCCGATGATCACGTCGTCCCCCGCGCCGCCACGCACAACCACGGTGGAGTGGCCTCCCCCTATGAAGACATCGTTTCCGACGCCGCCGATGGCCATCTCGATGTTGCTCTGACTCAGGTTGAGCGAAACACCTTGAGCGCCCATCACCTGGGCAATGTCGAAGCCATCACCGCCATCGACCCGCTTGTCTGCCGCGTCGAACAGCAAAACGTCGTCTCCGACGCCGCCAAGAAGGGTATCGGCGCCCGCGCCGCCAGCCAACCAATTGTTGCCAGCATCACCCGCCAGTAGGTCGCTGCCAGCCCCACCGGTGAGATTGCGCACCTTGAGAGACGCCGCATCGAGGATTTCGGCGATGGCAGCATTGGTGTTCTTCGACACATAGGCCGTCGTGGCAGCCGCGCCCCCGACAGCGCTCTCCGTGACAACGGTGACGGAGCTACCCTTCTCGTTCTGTGTGACGGTGCTGCCTGCAGGGTTGGCCAGGAAGTTGGCCGCGATGGCTTCCCTGCTGATGCCGTTTTGCGTGAAGGTACCCCGGGCCAAGACTTCGTTGCCATCGCGCACTTCACCGCTCTGCGCGACAGCCGACAGATTGATCGCAGTGATGCCCAGTTCGGCAAAAGTCTTCAGTTCGCCCGCATCGGTCTTGCCGTCGTGGTTGGCATCGACCCAGACACGCAGGTTATTCCAGGCCGCATCTTTTGCGGTGAACTGGTCGTCGGCGTTGCTGTCGAGGCTCCGGAGGGCCGCGAAGCCATTCGCATACGGCTTGGTGCCGGCAACGCCGCCGGAACCGGTCACGCCGTTGTAGTACTCGCTCAGCGTCTCGCTGATGTTGTTGATTTTTCCGTCGCCATTGAGGTCGTGCACGACGATCCCGTCCTGCGCACTGACCCAGCCGGTTTGCTCCAAAGAGCCGCCGTCGTTGTCGGCGTCGAAGAGGACGGGGGATGTCCCGGAGTCGGTGAGCTTTACGCCGTCGCCGTTCAGGTCCAGCAGCAAGGGGTCTGCGGGAAAGAGGTTGAAGTTGAAGGCCGACGCATTGTTCAGGCTGCTGCCGAAAAGACTGTAGTCGACAGGTCCCGCCAGGGGGTCGATGTTTCCAACACCGCCGGTATTGGAGAACGGCAGGCCCAGACCACTCGATGCGTTGATGTTCAGACCGAAGTTGAAGTTGCCGGGCCGCAAACCATCCGTGATCGCGTAGCTTGCAATGGCCTGGTTGCCGACGGCGGTATTGACGTTCCAGAAGTTGCCAATACCAGCGGTATAGCTTCCGCCGGTGACCAAGTTATTGTTGGCGCCGCTCGGGCCTGAACTCGTGCTGAACGGTGTCCTTGTCTCACCAGCCACTGGCGTCGTGGTTGCCGTATTCAGGACGGCAGTGTTGATCTCAGTGCCGTTGGTCTCAGGAGCAATGCGCACACCATTGGCATCAAACTGCTGAACTTCAACGTGTTCTGGCTGCATTGCGCCCGGCAGATACGTGCTGACGGTCGAAATGCTCCCTCCTCCCTTCATGGCAACAATCTCTGTACGGCGGATCAAATTTTGATCTGCATCGAAGAGTTGAATTGACTCTCTGTCGGTGTTGTAGTTGACGCTGTCCATCAGGGTCGCGCCGCCATCCAGATTGCTAGTGGTGACCTGAGAATTCGGTCGAGGGGCTGGGGCATACAAGCCGACAGCGGTTCTGGGGTCGTAATTTTTCGTCACGGTGCCGCCCGGAATCGTTGCGGTCACCGACCAGTAGCCGTTGTTGTCCTGTGAGACGCTGGTGATTTCTTTTTCTTTGAAACCAGACCATGCTTGCGCGAATATTTTCATATTTTGTTCGAAATATGAAATTCCACCGGCGCCAGTGGAAGTGATTTGATCTAGGTACGCATCCTTTGCTCCGAAGGCGGCCTTATCGAATTTTTGAGCAGCAGTCAAGGCAGGGTCGGCATAGGTTTTTGCCAGCAAGGAGTCCAAGATTGAGTTTTGCCCAACGATGAACGACAGTGGATCTACGGTCAAGGTTCGGCCGCTTATAACGAATTTCTTTCCTTGCAATTGCGAATCAGCCAGCGCTTCAAAAGCAACAGCGCGTCCTTCGACGACTCCTCGGGCCACGCTATAGTCCCCCGGGCTTCTGTAATCCTCTATCCGGGGAATTCCGATGGAGGGATTTCGGTTGTCCGCGTCATGCTGTGTTTCGTGGCCGCCTTCGATCGCAATGTACAGCGAGTTGGCAAAAATATTTGCCGGCGTACCTGTGCGAAAATAGTCTTGCGAAATATATATCCCAACAGTCCCGAGATTGGGGTCAAAAGAAATTCCTGGCCTGGTGGCAGAGATAATATACGGCGTATTGGCGGCAGCTGCTGCCTCATATTGTGCGGTCAATGCCGGTGACGCATTAATGATCTGCATGTGAAGCTCAGTCCACTTGGCGGCAGGTTGCGTTACTTCATTCTCCACCTGAAAGAATGGCTTTCCGTTAGCCATTTTCATGTTCAAGGACACGGTTATATTAACTACTCCTGATTAAAGATTTCCGTCGCTTCAATTCTTTGCAGGCAACCGGTCGAGCCACCTATATATAAAGTAATTGATTGCTCCGAATTTTTATATATTTTTGAGATTCTGTATTGCCCAGGCCAATCTATTGGGCGCGCGGCAAAAAGAATGTTTTCTGGAACATATTTAAATGACTGCATGAATATTTCCTCAACCCTTTCATACTCCGTGCAGCCTGGCGCAGGAAATCCAACGCTTACGACTTTTCTTTTTTTATCTACATCTCTTTTATTTAGCCCGGCCATTGACCCGCCGAATGCGCCTTCGTCCATTTTTATTGCCTCGCCAGTGCCATAGCCAAACTCGCTGGGGTCATTCCTGTTTATTGGGAATCGCGTAAATTTGTATCCAATCCTTCGCCAATAGAATTCAGGATTTCCCAGAACTCCCTGATCAAGGCCATCTTTCAGTGCAGAAAGGAGGTCTTCGGTGGTCTGGACTTTGGGCGGGGGGGCTTCTCCAGCCAACCAGGATCTGCCCGAGGCACATCCCAGAAGTACTCCCGCCAATCCGATGCAAATCGTTTTGCCAATCTTTTGATAGATATTCATAATTAAATGTTGTTTGACACTAGCGCTCCCTCAAGCTTTCGCTCGTTGCCCGCTGAACCGGACTCAGCAGGAATTCGATGATTCGCCGCTTGCCCGTTTTGATCTCCGCCGTGAGATTCATCCCTGGAGACAGCCTGATCGGCCTGCCATCCACATCGATCGTCGTCGAGCTCA
>Ga0102595_100300_pt1 | contig 39253 bp, 31 predicted proteins | sample Araplaol_mTSA_r2_2_FD_76864 | JGI IMG/M metagenome (GOLD analysis project Ga0102595, IMG submission 76864) | Arabidopsis root microbial communities from North Carolina, USA - plate scrape MF_Col_mTSA_r2 (SPADES assembly) (version 2) | ecosystem: Host-associated > Plants > Roots > Endosphere... | reverse complement strand
TTTTGTCCAGACGGTTCGGCATCGCGCCGTCGCCCACTTTGGGAGCTGCTCGACATCGGCGGGCCAGGTCGCCGACCCGCCCAAGAAGATGGGAATCCAGTAGCTCAGGACTGTCCCTTTGGCCGGTACGGTTCTATAGAGCTCTGCTACCGCGGTTTGCAGGTATTGCTGCAAACTCAACCCCATCGGTCCATGCGTGCCGCGATACAGTTCAGTCGCGACCAACTTCTGCAGCTGAAGCAGCGATCTATCCTCCCGTCCGGCAAAATCCTTCACGAGGAATAACGCAGGATTCCCGAGGCGAAATAGTGCCTCACCCGCGGCGGCAAACGCACAGGCATCCCCGCCCTCGCCCAGGCCACCGAGGCGATCCTGTTCAGTGATGGAATTGCCCATCCACGCATAACCGAGCGCCCTGAGAAACGGCACGCGAACGGGCAGCGGGAGCTGCGCACAGGGGTTTCTCTTTTCGCCGTTCGCCAATTGTAGACCCAGCACATAGCGCGTGACCCGGATCTCGGCGTCCCCAGCCATCTCGCGCCGCCAAAGCGCGAGCGGAAATCCGCAGCTGCAATGGGCCACATCTAGGCGACGCCAACTCAGTGCCCTGCCACAAATTGGGCAGGTGGCCACGAGACGAAGTCGGTGCTCGATGCATGCAAGTACCGCCCGCCTCTCCCAATCCTCGCGCCAGTATGCTGCGCGTTGAAAGCATTCGGGGCAGAGGGCTGCCCGTTGGCGGAGCCGATCAAGTCCCTTATCGTTCCTTTTTGACTCTTCCTCGAGAGCTTTGCTCTGGTCAAGCGAAAGCGCTTGCTGGCATCGTACGCGTAGCACGTAGCCGCGTGCGCTCTCGTCGCAAAAGGCTTCGCTGCCCCTTTGCGCTTCACAACGACCCGCCAACACCACGGATCGCGCGGCTTTCGCCCCCGCCAACGGCGACTCTTGAGCCACTGATATCGTTCTCATTGGCGACTTCCCGTCGCCTTGGCATGAGCCGGCGCGAGGCATCTCAGAAGGCCATATCAGGACAGAATGGTTGCCCCACTTCGTCCAGCAGGTTATGGCTGAAGCTGCGATTGAACGGATTCAGTTTTCCGATACCGTCGTGCCAGATCGCGGCAGTGAAGGCCTTCTCCATCAAGTTCATACTAAGCTGCTTATTTTTTGAAGGACCGCTCATCTCGATGGATTCGATCAGCAGTTTCTTGACATAGCCGAGCGCGCCGTGAGTGGCATACCACATGCGTGGGCCGTACAAATGGTCAGCGATCTCAGCCGCGTTCTCAAACGGCAGCTTGTCTGCCAGGGCTCGCAGGACATCAAGGAAATCGTTGAATTGATCCGTCTCCTCCATCGCGAAGGCGCCGATGTGCTGCACCGATGAAAACCGGCCTCGCAGCTGCTGGTTTTTGTCCAGGATGGCACGCGAGTTTGGCAGTCCCATCAACACGACTGATACTCCCGATTGATTCATCAGGCTCTTTACGGAATTGGCATAACGCAGCAGCTTTGGATAGTGCGACGATTCTGTGAAGTGGTGGAACTCGTCGATGATGACCAGCTTGATGCGGCAATACTCTGCAATTTTGGAAAAGCGAGCAATCAGTTCCTGCTCACTGAGCGTCCGCCCTGTGGTCACATCCAGTTGCAGCATGAGGGCACGTGCAATGGATTTCTCGGTGGGTATTGTGGGAATCTCGATGTAGAGGACGGGGACGCTCGGCGTGCCATCGACAAAAGTCTTGGGATGGGTGTCCAGAAGCGATCGCGCCAGTGTCGTCTTTCCGACGCGGGTATCACCCACCACCAACATTCCCTTCGGATCGAGCGAGGTGATCATACCGTCCATGCGCGCCCTCAAATCATGGAATGCGGGATAGTCGATGATGTACTTTGAAACTTCGTTTGCAGCCACGTGGGCCTGTGTCTCAACTCTCATGATCGGCTCCATCAGCCTCGCTCGATTCGACGGGGGGGACACCAAGACGGCTCATCCGTCCCAAGGCGAAACCGGGCAGCGCTTTGCGAGGGCGCATGCGAAAGACACCTAAGGTCTGCGAGTTGTCGGCGTGCGGCGGTGCAGCTTCCTGTGGCTGCCGCACTCTCGCACGTTTGCCGGCATCCTTGGCAATCGCCGCGGCTTTGCGTCGTCGGATAGTTCCATCGGCCTGTGCCGCTTCAATTTCTCGGCGCAATGCCGTGCGGCTGGCCGCGAGCCGGACACGCTCCGTCTCATTGAAATTCTTGGCTCGTTGATGCTTACGCAAAAGGTCGTGCTCACGCAGGGTAAGACCATACGCGTAGCCGGGATCGACGTTGGGTACGAGTAGTTCGAATCGCGTGTCCGGGTGAGTGATCCAGATATGCCCGAGGTCCATTGGGTCGAACCGAACGGTAACTTCGCAGTGCCTGCCATATCGAAGCCTGAGCCCCTCCAGTTCTGCAGAGGCATAACGTTGGTTACCGAACAGCTTGATGCCGCTTTTCCCAACGTGCCGCCGTGCCCACGGGCGACAGGCACGCGCCACCGCCTCGTCGCTGTGTAGCGAGTCCAGCTGGCGGCCAGGCGCACATTGCCGCCAGACGCGCTCCGGCGTCGCACCACCCAAGCCGTGGTGTGGCGCGAGCGCATAGACCGTATCGATCCACCTACCCAGGATCTCACGGAGCGCCGAGATCGTCAGCGTTGCGTTGCCTTCTGCATCATAGCCGCGCCGCTCTTTCGGACTGCCATATGTCGTGCCGGGCAACGAACTGATGAAGCTGCGATTTACCGTCCCAATGAACCGCTCGATATGCCCCTTGTTATCCGGACGATAGGCCGGGCAGAACATCGTCACAATATCCAACTCGGTGCAGGCCGCCTGAACTGCAGCGGAGTCAAATTCCTTGGCGCGGTCGAACAGCACCATCTCGATCTGCCCATGGGCGAGCCGTCGCGGTGTGTCGATCGATAGATGGCCAGGGTCTACGCCGCTGCCGCCCGCACCAGACCGCGTATCGGAAGCCCCTGTCATGGCCTGGCGCAATAGAGCCAAGACGGTTTGTTCGTTTGGGCTAGCAAGCGACACCTCCCACGCGACGACCATGCGAGTTGCCACGCAGATCATGACGGACAGATTCGGTCGACCGACTGGCTTTCCGGTCACCTCGTCAACCAGAACCACATCGAGGACACCGTGGTCGGACTGCACCATCTGCAGCGGGCGGACCGGCGCTTCACTGGGATTGGCCTTGGACAGACTCAGCATCCGGCGTGCCTCGGCGGCCCCGACCTTCGCGGATAACCGCTCGATGGCCGGCCGATTGTGAAGCGATCGATATAGGGTAGCCCGGCTAACGGGTCGGGCAGGCGGACCGAGCGCCCAGGCGTTCTCCACCGAGACCTGCGTATTGAGATCGTCCAGGATTTCCACGACGGGACGCCGCGGCCGCTGCAGGCACTGATCCACGGCACGGGACACTTTCTCGGCGTGGCCTGGAGCTAGGCGTGGCTTTCCCTTGCCGCCCCGAAGATCCGTGTGCGACATGAGCGCCGCGAAGCCATCGCGAAGGAAGGCCTGCCACCACCGCACGACCGTGGAGTCTGAGGGAGGTCGTGCGTCGCCCAGCCGATGCGCCGCGCGATCGATGGCGTCCCGCAGTCCCCTTCCCCGCCGGAACATGCCCGCACCCTGCTTGGCGACTTCGCGCAGATAGCCGCGCCTTCGAGCCGTCTCTTTGCGCACGGAATCGGATGCGTCGCGAAGCTGTCCGCCGGCGCTCTGCCGGATGACGCCTGAATCCAGACCAACCTCTTCCACCGTGAATTCGACAAGCCGGCCGTCTTGAAGATCGCGGCAAATCAGGGTTCTGGCATCCAGCCCAGCGCACATCTGATAGGCCTTGCCACCCCGATGAAAGATCCGGGCAGAATGGTTCGCCACACTTCCCACTATCCCGGACACAGCCGATGCGCCCGTCATACGCACGTCGGTACATGGGGTAGATTTGTGTTGTCGAGAATTCTTCATTTCCGCCTCCTCAAACGAACCGGTCGCTTTTAGCATTCCCCAATTCGCGTCGAGCGCGATGCGGACGCATCTCAGCCCCGCCGATCATCTCGTCATAAACACTTTGGACCACGCTTAGCTGGGCACCACTCAGTGGTCCCCGGATGAGATGCGCTGGACTCAACGCTGACAGCTCGATGATGGAAGGCCTAGTCGGCGAGAATGCACAGACACGGAAATGGCAGACGCCCCCTTCGCCATGGGCGACGAGCTGCCTATCCTGCGATGCGAACGGCATGCCGGCTGGCGAAGGGGTGAAGATCAGATGCGCGATCCCGTCGCTGGAGAAAAGAAAGTCCGGACGATGTTCGACCAGTTCTCCCGAGACGAAGTGGCTCAATATGCCGGGCTGCTCGCAAAATTCCTGGATGAGCTGAAGGGTGGCACACGCCTCCAGAAAGCCCACCAGCGGGAGCAGTTCCTTGGCGCGAAGCAGGATCGAACGTCCCTGGCTCGGCGACGGCCAGCGACCGTAATAGCTCACGGCGCGCCGGCCCGTTCTCGGTGGCAAGAACGCCCACCGGAAGCCGTCGAAGAATTGGATGGATGAGGTCGCAGGCATACCAGCCTCCACGAAGTCTTATCTCAATCACCTCGTGAACTGCGGGACGACAAAGTCCTTGACCTGGCATGCCCCCTGTTCAATACTGGGGTTGTCCGACCCAGTAACCGAACAAGCAACATGCGTAGGCCTCCACGGTCGTACGCAGAACTCTAAACCGCGTGACGCAGCGCCAACTGCCCCACGCGGTTTTTCGTTTCCGCTCGCCAGAGCGGAAACGTCCGAGCTAAGCATAGTCCGAGATGCGAGGCCTTCCAAACTCAGAGCGCATCCTTTGCCTTGCCAGTCTGGACGAGAGATGCGCAATTTCATACGCTCGATGAGCCCGGCGCAAGCCGGCTTTCCGTTCATCGCGGCCACACGGGGCGATCGCCGCGGCTTCATGGGTGCTAGCAAGATGGAGCTTGCACTGCGACAGCGCCGCATGACGTGACACAGCTTGCCTGCCACAGTTGCTGCATCGCCTGCAGCCTGCGCACGCGCTCGGTCTTCACGTAGCGAGTGGTCGTGTCCAGTGAAACATGGCCGACGTTCTGCTGGACGATCTCGACAGCGACTCCCGCATCGAGCGCGTGCCAGACGTGTGTGTGGCGCAGCCAATGGGTGGTGGCTCGTCCCAGGCGTGCGGCACTCGCCGGGTCGCTTTCCAGCAGACCTTGCGCGCAGTGCGTGAAGAACGCCCGAAGATGCCGGTGGAAGCTGCTTGCCGCGACGTGCCGAGTCGGATCCCAAGCCGTCTCGCCACGCTCGCGCCGGGCGGACGGATTTGCCCCAATCAGCGCGACGGTGGGCGAAGCCACCGGGTCCGCAGGCAGGCCGCGAGCAATCAGGTAGTCGCGCAGCCGCGAGACCGAATCCGGCGACACGGGAACCTGCCGCATCCGATCGCCCTTACCTCGCACGGTCAGCCACCATCCTTCGAGCGGCGGCATTCCCGGTTGCGGCAGGGCCTCCCATGTCAGGTCTCCAGTGGTCGCCGACATCAACTCGGCCAGGCGCAAGCCGGTTTCCTGCAGCAGCGGCAAGGCGAACTGCAGACGTCGCGATGACACTGTGGCCGGCAGTCGGGCTAGCGCCTCCAGTACGACCTGCCATTGCGACGCCGTCAATCCGCGGCCCGCGTCCGGCCCACGTATCCCTTCGGCTTGCGGCACAACAGCACGCCATGGGTTGCCCACGAGGTAGCCCTGGTCGACCAGAAAGGCGAACAGGTTGCCGAGCACGCCGACCGCGAAGACACATGAGCGCGGAGACAGCGGCCCAGCGAACGGCCGCCAGGTGTGTTTCCAGCGCGGCTGCGCCCGCGGGCCGCACCACTCCGTGGGAGGCGCGAGCATGAAGTTCCGATAGGCGAGACAGTCCTCCACGCTCATCGAAGACAGCGCACGCCGCCGCTCGCAGACCGCCCACAACAGGAAACGCTCGGCTTCCTTACGGTAGGCGCGTTGCGTGCAAGTCGGCGGCGCAACGGGAGTCGCCGGCAGCCCGGCTTCCCGTTCGTCCGATGCGGCGGACGCTGGCGCGGGACGATGCCCGCCCGCCCTGCCTCGCGCGGCGAGCCACGCATGGATCGCGGCCCGGTCGTCATCGCCGTCCAGCAGGCACTGCTCGCGCGGCGCGCGAAAACGTCCCTGCCGCCCCGTGAGATCGTCGGGCACGACGAGCCGCTCCATCGGCGTCAGCGCCGACGACGCCCCGGCCAATGGTGGCGTGTCGACACCGTCGGATGCGGCGTATCTGGCGATCACGGGCCACGTCGGCGCAGCCTCGAACTGGGCAGATATGAACTGCGCGAGGGCGGATGCCTTGATTGGCCCAATGCCGGGAATATCGCGCCACCAAGATTGGCGCCTCGCTATCTGGTCACGCAGCGCATGGAGGGTCGGCAGCCCGGCGGCCTTGAGGCGCCGCGCGATCGCGTCGGTGAACCACGCCTCCACGCCATCGCGCAGGGAAACGGGGGTGGCGACCTGCGCCTCCAGCGCATACATGGCCGCCAGCTGTCGGCGCATCAGGACCTCACGGCGCCGCTGTCGCGCCAGGTCCGATGCAAAGGCGGACTGATAGGCAGCGAGCTGCTCGGTTTCGGCGAGACCATCGAGCGCCTCGCGGTCGACAAAGGCTGACAGCGACGGCAGATCGTCCGAAAGCGGCGCGAGGTCGAGCCGCAACAGCCGCGCTTGGCCGAAATCGCCGCCGCGGGCCGCTGCGGCGGCCAGTTCCGCGCGGATCCAGCCGGTCATGCGGTGCACGCGCGGTGTGTCGTCGAACGTCCCCACTTCGGGCAGATACCGTTCCCAAGCCGCGCGCGGCGCGAGCCCTTGCACCACCGCGCGCAGGTAGGCGAAGTGTCCGCGGTGCAGGCGACGCCGCGTGACGCTATAGACAGGCGTAGGCGAGGGTTCGCGCGGCGCGCGAAGCGGCAACCCGAAATCAGCAGGAGATGTCACGTCGCACTCCTCAGAGTCGTGAATGAGGCACGGCGTAGAGGGGTCGGCGAGGCCGTCAGGCGGGAGTGGGCGGCGGTCGGCCATTGGCGTCGGCGTTTCCACTATACAAAATAAGACGACTTATCTTGCAGTTGGAATTGCGTCGGCGGGGTCTATCCTTCGAATCCCCGCGCCAGGCGATAAAACCAGAGTGCGGACCGCTCTTCGGATGGGTTGCATCCCGAGGTAACTCCGCTTAAGTTCCGGACAACAATACGTAAAGAAGAGATCACGCAGAAACTTCAGGGAGGCTTGGGTTGCCATATTTTGCTGAGAACGCAAAACATTTGACCTTACGTGAAGGTCAAGCCCCTAACACTGGGTTGCGCAGGGGCCAAGTAGGTGCTTTGTACGCGCTTGCCGCACACATCATCGAACGCCACGACCCAGCGCTCATTTCATTGCCAACGGGCTATGGGAAAACGGCCGTCCTCACCGCCGCCTGCTTTCTTGCTCAAGCACGTCGAGTGTTGGTCGTCACCCCGACTAACGCGCTTCGGGGACAAGCGGCTCGCGCCTTTCGAACACTCGACACTCTTCGACGACTAGATGCCCTTCCGGGGGAAGATGGACTCCCGGGACCTCGTGTTGCAGTGATCGAAGAACGCATGACGTCGCAGCAACAATGGCAAGCACTTGGAGACTGCGACGTTGCCGTATGCACGCCTCACTCGGCCAGTCCTGACATTGAGGGGGTCGAACCACCCCCAGTGGACATGTTCGACCTCGTACTCGTGGACGAAGGACATCACTCTCCAGCGAGAACTTGGGCAGCCTTCATTCGAGCAACGCCGAACGCGCGCCATGTGCTGTTGTCTGCCACGCCCTTTCGCAGAGACCGTCGGCAGTTGCCGGGGCGCCTAATTTTTTACTACTCGTTGCGTCAGGCAGTTGCGGAAAATGCGTTTGGGAAGGTGACATTCAGTCCAGTTATCGTCGACGAAGACGCATTGCCAGACGCGCGAGACGCAGCACTCGTTGCAAAGGCAGTGGAAGTATTTCAACGAGACGCCGCAGCGGGCCTTCAGCACCGTTTGCTAGCCCGCACGGAGCGAATCGCCGACGCGGAGCGTGTGGCACTGCGGTATGTCGATGCTGGCTTACGCGTTGAGGCCGTTTCCAGCCGCAAGTCAAAGCAGCAAATCGAGGATATCGAGCGCAGACTTGTCGCCGGGGAATTGGACGGCGTCGTCTGCGTGGACATGTTCGGGGAAGGCTATGATTTCCCGAAATTCAAGATTGCGGTTCTGCACAGTGCCCACAAGTCGCTTGTGCCGACACTGCAATTTATCGGACGCTTTGCTCGCACCAATGACGAGCAAACAGGTACCGCAACGTTTCTTGCAGTGCCTAGGGACGTCGATGCCGAAAGCTCAGAACTCTACCGAGACGGTGTTGACTGGGACGTACTGTTGGCAGACGTGGTGGAGGCACGCCAGCAGTTGGCTCTGCAGCAACGTGAAACTCTCCAATCCTTTGCTCAGGCAGGGCATCCTCACGCCGACTATGAAGCGGTGAATCCAGGCGCATTCCGCTTATCGCAGCATATTGCAGTGTACCGAACAGGCGAAGCCCCTGATTTTTCTGAGCCGCCTGAAATGCTCAAATCGCTGCAAGTCACTAACGGTTGGCTGAGCGACGACCACTCGACGTATCTGCTTCTTGCAAAGTCAGTCAGGTCGCCGGTTTGGTATCGGGAAGAGCACCTCATCGACGCCGCCCATGCGTGCTTCCTCATTAAATTTTTCCCCGCATCGCGGCTTCTATTCATTACCGCTACAGAGCGATCCGAGCGCTACTACGCGGAGTTGGTGGAGTTCTTCTTCGGGGGAAATGCTTCCCCCCTCGCGTATGACCAGATCCGCAAGGTTCTCAATGGCATGACGGATCAAGAGTTCTATAGCGTTGGCATCCGAAGCACTTCCCCGACGGCCACCACGGAGTCGTACCGCATCGTGGCAGGAAGCAATGCCGACCGCGGAGTACGCGACACCGACGCGGCGAATTTTTCGCAAGGCCACTTCATGGGTCGAGGCCAAGTCAACGGCGAGTCCGAAGTTATTGGCGCTAGTGCTGGGGGACGCATCTGGTCAAACGGAAAACTGTCGATCCCGGAAATCCTGGACTGGATGACGGCCCTTCACGGCCGTATGACAGCGAATCAAGTCAATATTGGCCGCTCGGGACTTGATCTGCTTCCTTTTGGCGAGACGCTTGAACGCATTCCCGCTTCGACATGCATGACAGATTGGCCGAAGGTTGCATACCGCGACAATCCACAGGTCCTGATTGGCGAGGGAGCGGACCACGTGGTGACCAGCCTACTCGACCTACAGATCACCAACGTCAATGTCAACGGGGATGGCTCGGCGCTGACCTTCCAAATTGGCGACGATATCCGTTCGCAGCGCGTGCAGTATCGTCTGCATCGAAGTCCGAATTATGGCTTGTTGGATGAAAATCCGATCATACGAGTGTCGACCTCCGAAGGAAACGTCTCCATTGAAGAATGGCTTGACGAGCACGGGTTAGTATTTTTTACGAAGGAGATGGATTCCTTCGTCTACGGCACGCTGCAGCGGAGACTGGCTCGCACGGCGATCCGCCAAGAGAGCTTGGTCCCACACGACTGGACCGGCTGCGAGATCAGTGTGGAGTTTGATACTACCAATCCCGATCGGATGACCGTACAGAGATTTCTTCAAGATCATCTCATCGGCGTCATGGCGGCGGACTTCATCATCTATGACCATCGATCAGGCGAGGCGGCCGACTTTATCGTCGGGAAGGTGATCCCGGGAAATCGCCTGGCTATATCGCTCTATCATTGCAAAGGCGCCGGCGGCCCAGTATCAGGCGAACGTGTTGACGACGTCTATGAGCTTGCTGGGCAGTCAGTGAAGTCCGCCAGGTTCCAGCGTAAGGACGAATTGCTTCGTCACATCGAGCGTCGTACACAAGTGCGCCCAAACAGAGGACATTCCCCGTTTCTCGTCGGGACTCGAGACGAGGCTTTGGAACTCGTTCGCACATACGACCCGATTGCCATCAGCCTTTCCGTGCATGCGGTACAACCAGGTCTGCTGGCGACCGGATTGGCAGAAAATGTTCGTGCGGTTATGGCCGCGGCCAATGACAGTCTTACGGCGCAAGGGGTGGAGCTTCGTTGGTTGATTAGCTAAACAACAAGATGCCACAAACCGTTCCCCACTGCGTCCATGTGAGCTTTTGCTGCGTCGCGGCCTGACACACTGACCGTGGGACCTAGAGCTGACGAGCAAAAAAAAGAGGAATAGCATATGGCAACGGCCAAGCAGGACTATGTTCGCTTCTTGCGGTGGTTGCACAATTTGCAGCCAGCGGCCCCTGACCACGTCAGGCAATTCGCTAACATGGTCTACGCCGATTTCGAGGCCATCGCCGAAACAGCTCCCCAGCGCCATGCACGAGCCACCCACTTGGCATCCCTCGGTCGTCAAGCTTTGGCTACGACCGCCACCGGCATGCCCGACGGCCCAGAAGAAGATCAAGTGGCGGAATGGCCTTGGACGCGGCTTCGTAGCTTGACGGTCGGTCCATTTCGGGGCTTCGTGCGGGAAGAAGTCTTCGACTTGCAGCGGCGGATCGTCCTATTCTACGGTCCGAATGGTGCCGGCAAGTCCAGCATTTGCGAGGCGATCGAGCGTGCCATGCTTGGGGCAGTCGAAGAGGCCGGGTTAAAACGTCTCGATGAAGCCGCCTATCTGCGCAACATTCATGCTGACCGTTTCGTGGAGCCTCGTCTCATGGCGACGGGAGCGGATCGCCGCGAGATGCCCGTCCGCGCCAGCGCAGACGGCTATCGCTTCTGCTTCATCGAGAAAAACCGGATCGACGCCTTTTCACGGATCGCTCAGCGGCCGCAGGGGCAGCGGGCGGAGTTGATTGCCACTCTGTTCGGCATGGAGAAGTTCAACGACTTTTGCGGTCGCTTCAACGACCAAATTGATCCGGCGCTGATTATCGATGCTCGCAAGCAGCGCGAGTTGCGGCTTAAACAAGACGCTCTCGCACAAAGCCTCGCCACCGCGAGCAGCGAAGCCGAGAAACTCGCACAGCACGATGCGGAAAACGAGGCTTACGCCACCGGGTTCAGGCCCGATACAGACTTCGCCCGCCTGCAGGAAATCATCGGATCTGCGGAAGCGCCCGGCCGACTCGCCGAGTTGGACGGATTGCTCAACGCGGTGCCCGGGGCGGTAATCGGGGTGGTACGCGCTCACCTCACCGAGTCCTTCGAGCGTGCTAACTCGGCGGCGGAAGCGCAGATTTCCACTGCGCGCGAACTGCAACGCCGCGCGAGCCAAGTTTCATTCCGAGCGTTGTATGGGGCGGTGTTGGCATTGGAGACCGAAAACGCGAATCAGTGTCCTGCTTGCGACACTTTGCTGGAGCAGGTGGTTCGCAACCCATTCGAGAAGGCACGTGGCGGCTTGGATGAACTCCGAGATCTCGCCGAACTTCAAGAGCGCCAGGATCGGCAGCGCAACGAGCTCGCGACGGCATCGACCGAACTACGTGCCGCACTAGCGAAGCTCTCAAGTTTCGTCGTGGCTCAAGGCGAAGCCGGCACGATCGTGGGCCGGTATCTCCTCGCTCTCCCGGAACGGCCTGAGGGCGAAGGCTGGTGGACGGAAGTCTATCTGCCCGACGCCGGCGAGGAAGATGGGCCGGCATCTCTTGAGCAGCTACTTGCCGTGGCTGACCGCGTGTTCGCCGCCGACCAGATCACAAGGACGCAGCTCGAACGTCGAGCTGCGTTGGTCGTCGAGCGCGACGATTTGCTGGTACGCCAGCGCTATGTCGATCAGAGGAAGCAGGCTCGCCAGAGGATCATCGACGACGCCGCGGCTGCGCGTGGGAGCGTCGCTGCGTTCGACGCGGCCAACGCGCGTCTGATCGCCGACGCGGAACAGGAGCGGCTCGATATTCTGCGCGATTCGCCGATCCGCACCGCCTACGACGCGTTCCTCCCGTATCTGCGCCGATTTAGAAACGAGCTGCCCGGCATGTTGATAGCGGGCCTGGGAGATCTGGCTCGCGATCTTTACAACGACTTTAATCGCGGCGACCGCGACGAGGACAAGCTAGCTCAACTTTACCTACCTCTCACTGGGGACCAGCGCATTCAACTCGCATTTCGAGGTGCACCTGACATGCGCGTCGACGCTCTGCAAGTACTGAGCGAAGGCCATATCCGATGCCTTGGGCTGGCAATCCTTCTGGCCAAAGCTACGAGCATCAATTCGCCGCTATTGGTCGTCGACGACGCGGTGAACGCGATCGACCACGACCATCGTCACGGTATCAGAGAGACCATCTTTTCTGACAACCGTTTCATGACAACGCAGATCTTAGTCACATGCCACAGCCCCGAGTTCATCAAGGACATTAGAAACGCTATTCCGCGGGAACGACGTGGTGACTGTCAAGAGTACGCATTGACTCACCACGACGGTGATCACCATCCTCGTGTGCATCGGGACGTGCCCAGTAGTGCCTATATCGACAAGGCCCGCAACGACCTTGGCAGATTTCAGCTACGGGATGCGCTGGCAAATGCCAGACGTGCCTTGGAGATGCTTTCGAACAAGGTCTGGAAGTGGCTCGGCTCGCACGAATTGGGCGAGCTCCGGCTAACGATGCATGGCCCGACCTCGCCGTTGAACGTGCGAGACCTGTGCGACGCGATCCGGCTCAAGCTTCGCGACACCGCCACGTTCAACCACCCCAGCAAGACGCCCTTACAGGAGGCCTTGGAGGAGATCCTCAGCGCCTCGAATCTCACATGGAGATACCTCAACGGCGGAACACACGAGGAACAGGATCGGGACGAGTTCGACCGGGTCGAAGTTGAACTCGTGGTGTCCCGCCTGGAGCGCATCGACGCCTTGGATCTGCGCATTCGCAGGTGAGCACCTAGGACGATGTCCGGGCACGCAGGTGGAGGCCGTTGAATGAGTCGTCACCGGCGTTAGCCTGGCAATGGCGGCCTCCGAACGCTACAGAGCTGCAAGACATCCAGGAGCGGTTGTGCCCCCCAGTGGAGTTGCGCCCCGGCCAGCTCCCGCCCCCTGCCTGCACGAAGCCCCCCTTTTTACCCATTAACTTTGAGAATTTAACCCACTAACTGTGAGACAAAACGCACTAATTTTGAGACGTGACAATTCCCCAGACCCGGCGCCCGGCACAACCAAGTAAGGTGCGCTCCACAGCAGGTACCCACAATATCTCGCCATCGCGACGCCGGCAGCTTGCAGGGCACTCCACGAGCCGGCGTCGTCATCGGTCTACGTGGCCGACGCCACGGCACATTCGATTCCCTTCCTAACCTGCGACACCCCGTCACACCCCAGGGCACGTTTCCAAGTTTTGTTCTAAACTTTCACAAATTTCTGAAAGTTCAAAACAGACAATGCAGCTCTCGCCCCTGATCCAGCGCTTTGTCCTCCACTTCGGTGAGATGGGCAGCCGCTGGGGGATCAACCGGACGGTTGGTCAGATTTACGCCTTGCTCTTCACTGCGGCGCGCCCCCTCAACGCCGACGAAATTGCCGAAGCGCTTGGGTTTTCCCGCTCGAACGTCAGCATCGGACTCAAGGAACTGGAGTCGTGGAATCTTGTGCGGCTATCGCACCAGCCCGGTGACCGTCGCGAGTATTTCTCCGCGCCCGATGATGTCTGGGCGATTTTCCGGACGCTGGCCGAGGAGCGCCGCCGGCGCGAGATTGATCCCACGTTGTCGATGCTGCGCGAGGTGCAGCTCGAAACCCCGCTTTCCGACGATGACCGTCACGCGCAGGCCCGCATGAAAGAGATGTACGGGCTGATCCTGCTCGTCACCACATGGTTTGGTGACACGCAGAAACTCGACACGGCCACGCTGGAAAAACTGATGCGCCTGGGCTCGCGCGTCACCAAGCTGCTGGACGTCAAGGACCGGCTGACTTCCGCTATTGGCATGGGCTCTGCAAAGACCCCCGCAGGCACCAAGACCAAGGCGACCGAGTCCACCGCAAAAACCACGCGTCCGGCCAGCAAGACCACCCCCGCAAAACCTGCCCGATCCCGCAAGGAGTAGTCCGTGTTTGCAAGTGTCGATCCGGTGATACTGGCGCGCATCCAGTTCGCCGCGAATATCACATTCCACATCCTGTTCCCGACCATCAGCATCTCTCTGGCCTGGGTCCTGCTGTTCTTCAAGCTGCGCTACAACAAGACCGGCGATGAAAGCTGGATGAACGCGTATCGCGTCTGGGTCAAGATCTTTGCGCTGACCTTTGCGCTGGGCGTGGTCAGCGGCATCACCATGAGTTTCCAGTTCGGCACCAACTGGCCTGGCTATATGGAAACCGTCGGCAACATCGCCGGGCCGCTGCTGGCCTACGAGGTGCTGACTGCGTTCTTCCTCGAAGCCACCTTCCTCGGCATCATGCTGTTCGGCATGCGACGCGTGAGCAACCGCGTGCACACCATCGCCACGCTGTTGGTGGCAGGCGGCACCACGCTCTCCGCGTTCTGGATTCTCGCGCTGAACTCGTGGATGCAGACCCCCGCCGGCTTCGAGATGATCGATGGCCGCGCCCATGTGACGAGCTGGCTTGAGGTGATTTTCAATCCGTCGTTCCCGTACCGGCTCGTGCATATGCTGCTGGCATCGGGCCTGACCGTGGCCTTCCTCGTCGCGGGCATTTCGGCGTGGCGCTGGCTGCGTAACGATCGTAGCCCCGATGTGATGCACGGGCTTCGCACGGGCGTGACGCTCGCTGCGATCCTGATTCCGCTGCAGATCGTGGCCGGCGATTTGCACGGGCTCAATACGCTGCATCATCAACCGGCCAAGATCGCCGCGATGGAAGGGATCTGGAAGACCGAGAAAGGCGCGCCCGCCGTGCTGTTCGGCCTGCCCAATGCCCGTACGCAATCGAACGATTTCGAGATCGCGATTCCGAAGCTGGCATCGATCTACCTCACGCACAAGGTGGATGGCGAGATCCTCGGCATCGACGCCTTCCCGGATCGACATCCTCCAGTGGCCCCGTTGTTCTTTGCCTTCCGCATCATGGTGGGTGTGGGTCTGCTGATGCTGGCCGTGTCGTGGCTCGGTGCCTGGCAGTTGCGGCGGAACGGCGCGCCGTCGAAATGGCTGGCGCGCGTGCTGGTAGCGATGACGTTTTCCGGCTGGATCGCTTTGGTAGCGGGCTGGTATGTCACCGAGATCGGCCGACAGCCCTACCTCGTCTATGGCGTGCTGACCACCGCGCAGGCCGCTTCGAAGGTGCCTGCCACGATGATCGGCAGCACGCTGGCGATGTACCTCTCGCTCTATCTGCTGCTGATCGTTGCGTACATCTCCGTGGTGTTCCATCTGGCACGCAAGGCGGGCAAGAACGGTGACCCCTCCGCGCCAGTCATCGAAGCCCCGCAACCCGTCATTCCCGGCCAACCCAGGAGCGCATCATGAATCCGGCCACCATTCCTGACCTGAGCCAGCCGGCCGGCTGGCTGCCGCTGGTGTTCCTCGCACTGATGGGCCTGTCGATGCTGATCTACGTGATCCTCGACGGCTATGACCTGGGCGTAGGCGTGCTGCTGCGCCGCGCCGACGATGCGGACAAGGACACGATGATCGCGTCGATTGGTCCGTTCTGGGACGCCAATGAAACGTGGCTCGTATTGGGCGTGGGCCTGTTGCTCACGGCCTTCCCGCTCGCGCATGGCGTGATCCTGACGCAGCTCTACCTGCCCGTCGCGCTGATGCTGGCCGGGCTGATCATTCGCGGCGTGGCATTCGATTTCCGCGTCAAGGCGCGGGATCCGCACAAGCCATGGTGGAACTTCGCGTTCTATGCGGGATCGCTGCTGGCGAGCTTCTCGCAAGGATTGATGCTGGGTCTCTACATCACTGGCTTCCGCTACGACTTGCCGAACCTGTTGTTCGCCGTGGCCGTCGGTCTGTGCCTGGTTGCGGGCTACTGCCAGTTGGGTGCTTCGTGGTTGATCATGAAGACCACGGGTGCGCTCCAACTGCGCGCGATCTACTGGGCGCGCCGCAGCCTGTGGATCACGGCGGCCGGTGTTGCTGCGATTTCCATCGTCACGCCGATGGTCAGCGCGCGCATCTTCGAGAAGTGGTTCACGCTGCCGAACATTATCCTGCTGGCGCCGATCCCGCTGCTGACGATGGCGCTGTTCCTCGTCATCGAGCGATTCCTGCGCAAGCTGCGTGATTTCCATGCACGCGGCAACGACCGCTGGTGCTGGGTGCCGTTTGCAGGCACCGCCGTGATCTTCCTGATGGCGTTCAATGGATTGGCGTACAGCCTGTTTCCGTACCTCGTGGTGGATCGCATCGACATCTGGCAGGCGGCAAGTGCGCCGGAATCGCTGATGGTGATCCTGATCGGTGCGGCGGTGGTGCTGCCGACGATTCTTGGATATACGGCGTATGCATATCGGGTGTTCTGGGGGAAGGCTACGGATTTGCGGTACGACTGATTTCCGCTGCCGCTTGACTGTTCCCCTCTCCCGCACTTTATCTTTCTCCCCTCTCCCGCGAAGTGGGAGAGGGGTCGGGGGTGAGGGCCCGGCGGTTCAAATTGCGATCTGTCTGGATTTGATACTCCTGCCCTCACCCCCAGCCCCTCTCCCGCATAGCGGGAGAGGGGAGCAAACCAGTGGAAGAAGCGAGCAAAGACAAGGTGTATCCTCAACGCTACTCGACACCGCAACGCCCCCATACGTGTCCACCACCCCCTCCCCCCTCCAACGCCTGCGCACCCACGCCGGAGCCCAAGTCCGCGCGCTCACGCGTAGCAACTCCGGCCTGACGCTCGATTACGACAATCCACCCGGCGATCCCGGACTGTTTGGTCCCGATGCGGTTTGCTGGCGCGTACATGCCGATTTCCCCGCGATGCTGGCTGGCGGTGTCAGCGCATTGTTGCTGCAGGCCTTGCATCCGCTGGCGCTGGCGGGTGTGTGGGATCATTCGTCGTTCCGCACTGACATGCAGGGCCGGCTGGGTCGTACCGCGCAGTTCATCGCGGGCACTACCTATGGCAGTCGCGATGATGCAATGCAACTGATCGAGCGTGTGCGGCGCATCCATGCGTCCATCAAAGGTCAGGCGCCCGATGGTCAACCCTATGCGGCCGATGACCCGGCGCTGCTGACGTGGGTCCATGTGGCCGAGGTATCGAGTTTCATGGCGGGCTACCTGCGCTATGTGGGGCCGCTGTCGATTGCGGAACAGGACCGGTATTTCGAGGAAGAAGCGAAGGTTGCCGCGTTACTTGGCGCGCCGGACGTGCCGCGCTCCCGTGCGGCGATCGATGCCTATCTCGTCGCGCAGCGTCAGTTTCTGGTCAACAGCGACCGCACCCGTGAAGTGGTACGTCTGGTGATGGCAATGCCGGTTGCCAATCCGCTGCTCGTGCCCGCCGTGCGTACGATGGCCGATGCCGGCGTGGCGCTGCTGCCCGACTGGGCGCGGGAGATGCTCGGCCTGCACCGGCCGTCGCTGCGGCGCTCGCTGGCCCTGACCGGCATGCGCGCGCTGGCGCCGACTTTGCGCTGGGCACTCGGTCCGGGGCTGGCGGCCCGTGCGCGGCGACGTGTTGCTGCCGACACCGGCCCGTAAGGCCGCCAGGCGGAACCCGCGCCCATTGCCGTGCGATTCCGAAAAATTGCGGCGCAAACCTCCCTTTCCTTACTCCCAGCGTAACGTTCGCGCTCGCAGCTTGATTGTTCGACAGGGCCAGCGTGTCCTATCGTTCCGGTAACCATCGCAGCACACCGGAGACGTCATGCTGAACCCGATACCGGAACGACAGTGGGACACGCGCCGCGCCGAGAAGCGCCGCCGCCAGGCCCTCGGCGAAAAGATCGCCACGGGCAAGGTCGTGCCCACCGACGACATCGTGGCCTTTCTTGAGACCATGGTTGCCCCCGGCGACCGCGTGGTGCTGGAAGGCAACAACCAGAAACAGGCCGATTTCCTGTCGCGCGCCCTGGCCGGGGCCGATCCCTCGCGCCTGCACGACCTGCACATGATCATCCCGAGCGTGAGCCGGGTAGAGCATCTGGATCTTTTCGAGCGGCGCATCGCACGCAAGCTCGACTTTGCGTATGCCGGCGCGCAGAGCGTGCGCATCTCGCAGTTCCTGGAGGATGGCCTGCTCGAAGTGGGCGCCATCCACACCTATATCGAGCTGTACTCGCGCCTGTATGTCGACCTGACGCCGCAAATCGTGCTGACGGCAGGCTACAAGGCCGACCGCCAGGGCAATCTCTACACCGGCCCCAGCACCGAGGATTCCCCCGCGCTGGTAGAGGCCGCGGCATTCCGCGACGGCATCGTGATCGCGCAGGTCAACGAGATTGTCGATGACCCCGCCGACCTGCCGCGCGTGGACATTCCCGGTTCCTGGATCGATTACGTGGTGCAGTCGGACAAGCCGTTCTTCTGCGAACCGCTGTTCACGCGCGATCCGCGTCTCATCAAGCCGGTACACATCCTGATGGCGATGATGGCCATCCGTGGCATCTACGAGCGCCACAACGTGCAGTCGCTGAACCACGGCATCGGCTTCAACACGGCAGCCATCGAACTGATCCTGCCCACCTATGGCGAGCAGCTCGGCCTCAAGGGCAAGATCTGCAAGTACTGGACGCTGAACCCGCATCCCACGCTGATTCCCGCCATCGAATCCGGCTGGGTCGAGAGCGTGCACAGCTTCGGCAGTGAACTGGGCATGGAAGACTACGTGGCCGCGCGGCCCGATGTGTTCTTCACCGGCTCCGATGGCAGCATGCGTTCCAATCGTGCCTTCTGCCAGTTGGCCGGGCAATATGCGGTGGACCTGTTCATCGGCTCCACGTTGCAGATCGATGGCGACGGTCACTCATCGACGGTTACGCGTGGACGTCTCTCCGGTTTTGGTGGAGCGCCGAACATGGGCCACAACCCGGGCGGACGTCGGCATGCCACGCCCGCGTGGCTCGACCTGATCGAAACAGAGGACCCACTCGCACGCGGACGCAAGCTCGTCGTGCAGATGGTGGAGACGTTCCAGGCGGGCGGCAAGCCGACCTTCGTCGAATCGATGGATGCCGTGCAGGTGGCAAAGGACAGCGGCATGCCGCTGGCGCCGGTGATGATCTACGGCGACGACGTCACGCACGTGCTGACCGAGGAAGGCATCGCCTATCTCTACAAGGCGCGCTCGCTGGAAGAACGCCGTCGCATGATTGCTGCCGTGGCGGGTGTCACGCCGATCGGCATGAAGCACGACCCTGCCACCACGCGCCAGATGCGCAGCGAGGGATTGATCGCCCTGCCCGAAGATCTTGGCGTGCAACGCTCGCAAGCCACGCGCTCGCTGCTCGCAGCAAAGAGCATGGCCGATATCGTCGAATGGTCAGGCGGCCTCTACAACCCGCCCGCACGCTTCCGGAGCTGGTAATGGCCTACGCTGCAACGCTCCCTTCACGCGAATACAGCCCCATCGATCTGCCTGCACGTCTTGGCGATCTGGCTGTTGCCGTGCTGATCGATGAAGCCACGCTCGCTCCCAAGCCCGGTCTCGTGGATACGCGCGGTAGCGGCGCCCACGGTGACATGACGCTGCGCACGATGATCGATTCCGCGCACAGCCTGCGCGATGCCTTCGTCGCGATGGCGCGTGCCGGACAACAGGCACGCCGTATCGACGTGGCGCTGCGCGAACGTCTTGGCGCACTGGGGCGTGAAGCGGAAACGGCGATGCTGCAGGCCACAGGCGGCATCAACACACATCGCGGTGCCATCTGGGCACTCGGCCTGCTGGTTGGTGCATCGGGATGGCTTGGCAAGGCACGCAGCATCGGCGCCGTGACACAGATGGCCGCCGTGATCGCGCGCTTGCCTGACCGGCATCGGCCTGCGCACACCGGCAACAAGGGTGCATTGACACGCGCGGCTTACGGCGTAGGCGGTGCGCAGGAGCAGGCCGAAGCCGCGTTCCCGCACGTTACCGCCATCGGCCTGCCCGCATTGCGCGATGGTCGCGCACGCGGCGACGCGGAGCCCACCGCGCAGGTCAACGCGCTGCTCGCCATCATGGCGCGACTCGACGATACCTGCGTGCTCGCACGCGCGGGGCAGTCAGGGCTCGATGATGTGCAGGCCGGTGCCGAATCCGTGCTCGACGCAGGCGGTATCGGCACATTGACGGGGCGTCGCCGTCTGCATGAACTCGAAGCGACGATGCTTGCGCAGCGTGCATCGCCGGGCGGCGCGGCAGATCTGCTGGCCGCCACTCTTTTCCTCGACCGGCTGCATGCCGTGGGAGACCACTGATGGAACAACTCCAATTCGAATACGCCGCCGGAGAGCCGGCATCGCGCCGCGTGCTGGTGGGCGTGGTCGGCTCCGGCGACCTCGAAGTCATCATCGAGCCCGGCGCCAAGGGCAAGACATCGATCGACGTCACCACATCCGTCAACGGCTATGGCCGCGTCTGGGATGCACAACTCACGCGCGTGTTCAGTGCCGAGCCACGCGCCGCGATGAACATCCGCATTCACGATTTCGGCGCCACGCCCGGTGTAGTAGGCATGCGCCTGGCCGAAGCGTTCGAAGCGCTGGCAGAAGCCGATGGCAAGGAGTCGACATGAATCGCGCTACCTTGCTTTCGCGTGAGAGCTTTGTCGAACTCGGCGCACGCGCCCGTGCGCAGGCACTGCTTGACCCCGGCACCTTCCGCGAACTCGCCGGCCCGTTCGATGGCCTGACATCACCGTGGCTCGCGCGTCAGGGCGTGGTGCCGCAAGGCGACGATGGCGTGATCGTCGCCAAGGGACGCATCGACGGACAACCCGCCGTGGTCATGGCCATCGAAGGGGCGTTCCAGGGCGGCAGTCTGGGCGAAGTGGGCGGCGCCAAGATCTCGGGCGCGCTCGAACTTGCTGCCGAAGACAATCGCAAAGGCATCCCCACACGCGCCGTGATCCTTTTTGAAACCGGCGGTGTGCGCTTGCAGGAAGCGAATCTCGGTCTCGCATCGATTGCCGAGATTCATGCGGGCATTGTCGATCTGCGCCGCTATCAACCCGTGATCGGCGTGATCGCGGGGCAAGTGGGATGTTTCGGCGGGATGTCGATTGCAGCCGCACTGTGCAGCGCATTGGTCGTCACGCGCGAAGCGCGGCTCGGGTTGAACGGCCCTGCTGTGATCGAACAGGAAGCCGGTATCGCCGAATACGATTCACGTGATCGTCCGTTTATCTGGGGCCTGACGGGCGGCGAGCAACGCTTTGCCATCGGCCTGGCGGATCGTTTTGTCGAAGACGACACCGCACAGGTGCGCGACGTGGTGGCCGCACTCGCCACCGCACCGGTCGACGAGACCCCGCGCAGCGAACAATACGAGCACTACCTGCAATGCATCACCGAGTATGTGGCGCACGACGCCTCGCACCAACCGGATCCCGCCATGGTGCGCCGCTATCTGGGAGAACGCGAATGAGCGAACAGAACCCTGTAAGCCGTGGCGATGCATGGCTCGCCGCACTGGCCAGCAATGCACCACGCCTGCCCGGCTATCCGCCCTCGATCCAGATTGCCGATATCGAATGGTCTGGCCGTGCGGCACGTTTGATCGCCGTGGTGCCCGACGCCGCGAGTCCGCTGCCGCGCGCGCGTCATGGCGAAGTGGGATTGCTCGAAGGATGGGCACTCGCACGCGCCGTGCATGAAGTGATCGACGCCGACCGCGATGCGCCGGTCAAGCGCGTCATCATCGCCATCGTCGACACGCCAAGCCAGGCTTACGGACGCCGCGAGGAAGCCTTCGGCATCCATCAGGCGCTGGCGGGTGCGGCATCGGCCTATGCCACGGCGCGGCTGCAAGGCCATCCCGTGATTGCGCTGCTCGTCGGCAAGGCGATGTCGGGGGCGTTTCTCGCGCACGGCTACCAGGCCAACCGCATCCTCGCGCTGGACGATGCCGGCGTGCAGGTCCACGCGATGGGCAAGGAAGCCGCTGCACGCATCACGTTGCGCAGCGTCGAGGATCTTGAAGCGTTTGCCGCTACCGTACCGCCCATGGCGTACGACCTCGGCAACTATGCGTCGCTGGGGCTGCTGTGGCGCACGATAGCGGTGCAGGATGCCGCCGCGCCCACGACGGAAGATCGCGCCACCATCCTGCGCCATCTGCAGGAAGCGCTGGCCGATATCGACGCCGATCCGCATCGCGACTTGAGCGGACGCTTCAATGGCGAGAACCGCAGTGCCACGCGACGCGCGCGCGAGTTGTTGCGCGCGCAGTGGCAGGACTGAGCGCAATCGGTCATCGTCATGAAAGCACTGCAACCGCACGACCTGATCTGGCTTCGCGACCCTGCCGCATTGCTCGCGGCAGGTAACGTACCCGACTGGGCCGACGCGGAGTGGCTGGCGCAGGCACCGGTTGTGGTGCGGCGGGACCGCGATGCCACTGCGCGCATTCCCATCGGCATCCGTGGCCGCGAACGTGCGCAACGTCATGCGGCATGGATCGATGCCGCGCAGTGCGCGAGTGTGGTGTCGCCCGAAGAGATTGCGAATGCGGGCTTCTGGCGCCTGCATCCCCGCCGCGATACCCTGCCCGCGCTGCGCGCGCTTGATCATGTGGCAACGCGGCTCGGATTGCTCGGTTATCGATGGGGAATTACCGGCGCGGTGGGTTTTGCGCTGGCGTCGGGCATCGACGTATTGCATGCCGGCAGCGATATCGACCTCGTCATGCATGCAGCCGTACCCATCCCCGAGCGCGATCTTTCTGCGCTCGCATCACTGATCGATGCACACGACGTGCGCCTCGACATCCAGATCGCCACACCGTTCGGCGCGTTCGCGCTACGCGAGCGTTTGCGCACACAGGGCCGCGTGCTCGTGAAGACCGATACGGGCCCGGTACTCAGCAACGATCCCTGGCTCACCCCATGCCAACACTGCTGACCTTCCCCGGCCAGGGCGCACAACGCACAGGCATGCTGCACGCGCTGCCCGATCACGCGGTGGTGACACACACACTGGAGCAAGCGAGCGACGCGCTGGGTGAAGACGTGCCGCGCCATGACGATGCGGAGCATCTGGCTTCCACGGTGTCGGTCCAGTTGTGTTTGCTGGTGGCCGGCGTGGCCAGTGCGCGCGCATTGCTGGAGGATGGCCCGCCTGCCCATGGCGTGGCGGGGTTGTCGATTGGCGCGTATGCAGCGGCGGTGGTTGCGGGGGCGTTGTCATTTGCCGATGCAGTGCGACTCGTTAAGTTACGTGGCACGTTGATGGCCGAGGCGTATCCGCGTGGCTATGGCATGACAGCGATTCTGGGTATCGATGTGGGACAGTTGGCGCCGCTGGTTGCATCGGTGAATACTGTACAAACCCCGGTGTTCATCGCCAACTACAACGCGGATACGCAGCTTGTGATCGCCGGTTCGGATGACGCGATGGCGCGTGTGTCGGAGCTAGCATTGGCTGCGGGTGCGCGCACTGCACAGCGGGTGGCGATTGCGGTGCCGTCGCATTGCGCGTTGCTGGACGATGCAGCGGCGAGGCTGCAATCGGCGTTTGCGGAGGTGACTGTCAAACGGCCGACGCTGCGTTACTTCAGTGCAAGCGCTGCACGGGAATTGCGCGATCCAGTACGCATTGCTGAAGACCTCGCCCGCAATATGGCGCTGCCTGTGCGCTGGCACGAAACGATGCTGCTGGCGCGCGCAGTGGATATGGATCTGGCTGTGGAGATGCCGCCGGGGAATGTGCTCACGAAACTATGTCAGCCGCTGTTTCCGCAGGCTGTGGCGCTGGCGGAGATGCGTGGGGATAGTGTGAGGGTGTTGATGGGGCGGGCGCAGGACGGCTGACTCTCCTGATGGTTTTCTCCCCTCTCCCGCCATGCGGGAGAGGGGCGGGGGAGAGGGCCAGCGGTGCAAATTGCGATGTGGTCGGCAAGCAGAACCTCTTGCCCTCTCCCCCAGCCCCTCTCCCATTGCATGGGAGAGGGGAGCGAAAGCCGAGAGCGGGCGCAATAGTCAAACCGCCGACGCCTCCCGCCCCTGCTTCACCTTCGCATCCAGCACCGGCGGTGCCGTCACGATCGACGTCAGCGACGGCTCCGCAGCCTTCAATGCATTCAGATCGGGCAGCGGCCTGCGCAGCGACGGCACCGCCGCAAACGCCTGCTCCATCGCATACGACACCCCCAGCGTTTCATGGTCCTTGCGGAAGCCGCCCACGATCTGCAAACCAAACGGCATGCCCGCATGATCCAGACCGCACGGCAGCGACAGCGCGGGATGCGTGGTCAGTGTCACCACATACGTCAGCGACAGCCAACGGTAGTAGTTTTCCTGTTTCACGCCATTGATCGACTCCGCATAAAGCGACGTCCATGGGAACGGCGACACCGGCGTAGTCGGCGACAGGATCACGTCATAGTCGCGATACAGCTGCTGAAAGCGCTGCAGCACGCGCGTCTGCTCGGCCTGTGCCCAGGCGCTGTCGAGCAGCGACATCTTCGCGCCCATTTCAAAGTTGGCGCGCGTGTTCGGACCCAGGCTCGATGGATCGCGCTCGTAGGCCTCGCGCATGCCTGCTACGAAACTCTCTGCACGTAGCACGTCGAAGCAGCGATGCGCTTCACCGAGATCCACATCGATGGCATCGCAGCTACGGAACAGATGACGCATCGCGGCGATCTTTTCGCGGAAGGTGCGGCGGATACCTTCATCGACATCGCAGCAGCCGAAGTCTTCGGTGTACGCCACGCGCAGGCTGCCGAGGTCTACAGGCATCGGCGTCAGGAACGACAGCGGATCGAGCGGATACGTCAGCGGATCGCCCGCCGACACGCCTGCCGATGCCGCCAACTGCAGACACGCATCGGCCACGGTGCGACCCATCGGGCCGACTACCGAGATCGGTGTCCAGCCCAGCAGCTTGCGCGAACTCGGCACCACACCCGGTGACGGACGGAAGCCCACCACGCCGCATTTGGCCGCAGGAATCCGCAGCGAGCCACCCGTATCCGATCCGGTGCACACCGGCAAGAGATCGGCAGCCAGTGCCGCCGCCGAACCACCCGACGATCCGCCCGCATTGAGGTTGGGATTGAACGGATTGCCCGTGGCGCCCCACACATCGTTACGCGAGTTCGCGCCCGCGCCCATCTCGGGAATGTTGGTCTTGCCCGTCACGATGGCACCCGCCGCGCGCAGTCGCGCCACGAGTACGTTGTCCTCGGCGGGTACGTTGTCGCGATACAGCGGCGAGCCATACGTGGTCAGCAGGCCCGCGGTCGCTTCCAGATCCTTCACGCCGAGCGGCAAGCCGTGCAGCAAACCCAGCGGCTTGCCTTCCAGCACCGCACGCTCGGCGGCGCGCGCTTCTTCACGTGCACGGTCGAAGCATGTGGCGGTCACGGCGTTGAGGAACGGATTCACACGCTCGATCTGCGCGATGCACGCGTCGAGCAATTCCACCGGCGAGATTTCCTTGCTGCCGATCATGCGGCGCAGTTCGGTGGCCGAGCGTGCGACCAGTGTCGTTGTGTCCTGCATACTGCCTGTCTCCTTGCGGGGCATAAGCCGTCAATCAATCAGCCGTGATGTTCGCACGCTGCGCGGTAGCGCGCATCAACGGCAGTTCCTTGTTGATCAGTGCCGATACCGCCGCGCCGTTACCTTCCACAGGTTCGAAGCCAGCGTTCTGCAACTGCTTGCGCGTATCGGCATCGGCCATCACTTCGGTCAGCGCCTTTTCCAGTTTCTGCTTCACGTCAGCGGGCAGGCCGCGCGGCGCCACTACGGCAAGCCACGTATCGGCATCGATGCCGGGGAAGCCTGCTTCGGCAGCAGTTGGCACATCGGGCAGCAGCGACGAGCGCTTGGCCGTGGTCACTGCAATCGCTTTCACCTTGCCCGATTTCACCTGCGGAATGGCGGCGGCCACGGTATCCACGCTATATGGAATCTGTCCGCCGATCAGGTCCGTCATCGCTGGCGAGCTACCTTTGTAGGGCACATGCAGCAGCTTCACACCTGCAATGTTGAACAGCATCTCGCCCGCAAACTGCGCCGTGGTGCCCGTGCCGAACGAACCATACGAATACTTGCCCGGTTGCGCCTTGGCCGCCGCCACCAGTTGCTTGAGGTTAGTCACCGGCACATCCTTGTTGGCCAGCAGAATCAGCCCCGTGCGGCCGGCAAACCCGATCGGCTCGAAGCTCTTCACCGGGTCATACGGCAGCTTGGCGTGGATGGCCGGATTCACGGTGAACGTGGTGCCCGAACTGGCGAGCAGCGTGTAGCCATCCGGCGCGGCCTTGGCCACGAAGCTCGCACCGACAATGGTGCCCGCGCCGGGTCGGTTGTCCACCACCACGGGCTGGCCCAGCTTGTCGCCAAGCTTCTTGCCGACGAGGCGACCGATCACATCGGTCGCGCCACCCGGCGGGAACGGAATCACCAGCTGGATCGGCTTGGACGGATAGGTCTCGGCGAATGCAGCCGATGCACCGGTAACGAGTGTGCACGCCAGCAAAGCATGGGCGACGTTGGAAAGGGTAAGGGGCGAACGGTTCATGGTGAGACTCCGCAACGATGCAATCGAAAGATTCGGTGACGCGTATTTGGTTACGTGCAATCAGCCGGCCAGCGCGGCGCCACGTTCGGCAAATCGCGCATATTCCTCGGCGGGCACGAACAGACCACCCGTCGTCCATACAAGATGCGTCGCGTGTTGCATGCGCGCGTCCAGGTTCTGTTGTTTCAGCCAGGCACGCCCGGCATCGGTTTGCGTCAACATGCGCGGGCCGCTGAATCCCGCTGCTGCCGAGGGTTCGATCTTGAGATCCTCGGTTTCACGCACACGATGCAGGTCCGCAAACAACGTATCGTCGGCCACCGTGTACACGCCGCCCAGCAGCGGACGCATCGCCTGCGCGGCCAGTTCCGACGCCTGCGGTACGGCCAGGCCATCGGCCTCGGTGCGATTGGTCAGGCCAATGTCGTAGACCGACGCGCCCGGTGCCAGCATCTCCACGAGAAAACACGGCGACTGCGTAGGCTCGGCAAAGATCGGATACACATGCGGCCCATACAACTGCCGCAGGCCAAACGCGATACCAGCGGGCGCGCCGCCCACGCCGCACGGCAAGTAGACGAACAGCGGATGCGCGGCATCCACCTTCAGCCCGGCCGCTTCAATTTGATCGTGAAGGTGCAAAGCCGCTGCGCTGTAGCCGAGCATCAGCGACATCGAGCGCTCGTCATCGACGAAGTAGCAATACGGATCGGCATCGGCATCGCGCCGTCCGGCAGCCACCGCCGCCGCGTAGTCGCCCGCATGCTCCACCACGTCCACGCCACGCGAGCGCAGCCGCGCCTTCTTCCATTCCTTGGCGTCCGACGACATATGCACGGCCGCACGAAACCCCAGTGCCGACGCCATCACGCCGATGCTCAGGCCCAGGTTGCCGGTGGAACCCACCGCTACCTGATAGCGACCGAACAGTTCACGCGCTGGCGCATCGGCCAGTACCGTGTAGTCGGCATCCTGCGTCACCAATCCATGTTCGAGCGCCAGCGATTCCGCGAATTCGAGGACTTCGTGAATCCCACCGCGCGCCTTGATCGATCCCGCCACCGGCAGGCTGTGATCGGCCTTGATCCACAGCGAACCCGCCTCGGTTGACAGGCCGATGGCGCGTTGCATGCCCGGTGCGGCGAGCAGTGCGGATTCGATGCGGCCATCGGTGCCCTTCAATTCCGGGAACAACCGGGCCAGCAGCGGCGCGAACCGCTCGAAACGGGCCTGTGCTGCACGTACATCAGCTAGACTAATGCCACGTCCGTCCACCACGGTGTGTACGGTCGGGTCGTCTGTCCATTGGGGATTGCCCCAGAACGCAGGGCTGGCGGCCTGCAAGTTGGCGAGCAGTTCCTGTGGAAGCATAGATGTATCGATCGTCATAAGCGTGCAACACGGGGATGGGATGGATTCATTCTTGTCCGTCCGCGCCAATGTGACAAACCATTTGTACTGATCCACCTATTAGTCTGACTAATGGCCAACACGCTTTCTGCATCATTGTTGGGCTGGCTGCGCTGTTTTGAGGCGGCGGCCCGACACTGCAACTTCACCCAGGCCGCCGCCGAGCTTTGCGTGACGCAAGGTGCGGTGAGCCAGCAGGTGAAGCAACTCGAACAATGGCTCGACCGTCCCTTGTTTCTCCGCACGCCCCGTGCGCTGGTGCTGACGCCCGAGGGCGAGCGCCTTCGCTTTGTGCTGCGTGAATCGTTCCAGGCCATCGAGAGCACGCTCACGCAACTGCGCAAGCCGCGCGACAAGCATCCCATCGCGCTGTCGTGCTCGCCGTCGTTCGCCATGGTCTGGCTGACGCCCCGACTCGGAAATTTCTTCCGTCAGCATCCGGACATCGGCCTGCGCGTCTATGGCGAGTTCCATGCGCTGGATCGCTCGCGAATGATGCGCGATGGCACCGAGGCCGCCGTGCGTTTCGATCCAGGCGGTTATCCCGATCTGAAGGCGCGCGTGTTTCTGGAAGAGTGGTTGATTCCGGTGGCCAGTCCGGCCTACGTGGCTGCGCATCCGGAACTTGCATCGCCCGATGGATTGCGCGCCAGCATGCTGCTGCACGATGTCAGCCCATGGGACGGCGCAGGGGAATTCGAGGAATGGCAATGCTGGCTGCGGCATGCGCGCGTGACGCTGCCGGACGAATCCGATGGCCAGCGTTTCAATCTCTCGCAACTGGCGATCAGTGCCGCGCTGGCGGGCCAGGGTGTGGCAATGGGCCGCTCGGCTTTGGTGCTGGAGGAAATCGAGTCTGGCCGACTCGTCGATCTGTGGGGCATACACGCGCCGAGCGAGGCGTCGTATCACTTTGTCTGCGCGCACGGGCAGACCGAACAGGTGGCGGAAGTGGAGGCGTGGCTCGCGCACGAAGGCGCGGCGTTCGACACCGCGCGCAGGCGTCTGCTGACGCGGCGCGGTTAGCGATGGGTGTTTAGCGTCCGTCGAAGCGCGACTGCAACTCCGGACGCCGGAACGCCTCGACGATGAAATCGACAAACACACGCGTCCTGGACGGCAGCAGTTTGCGATTGGGATAGTAAAGAGAGAGCGCCCCGCTGTCGGCGCACCAGCCCGGCAGCAATCGCACCAACGCACCACGTTGCAACAACGGCGCGGCATGCGCCATCGGCAAGAGCGCCACGCCTAGCCCCTGCATCGCGGCATGGGCCATCGCTTCGGGATCGTCGAAGATCGCGCGCATGCGTGGCTCGGCCAGCGCCTGCTCGCCAATCTGGTTGCGCAGCGTCCAGTAGCGCAGCCGACCGCTCGACGCCGAACGTCGCACGACGCCGTCCATCTCGGACAATTCCGACGGATGACGCGGCATCTTGCGGCCCGCCATGAATGCAGGCGATGCCGTCGCCACGATATGCACGGGCGCCAGTTCGCGCGCCACCACACCTTCGGTCAGTTCGATGCCCCCACCAATCGCCACGTCGATGCCATCGGCGATCAGGTCGGCGGTGCGATTCTCGAAACGCCAGTCCGGCACGATGGCCGGGTATCGCTCCAGAAACTCGCCAAGCAATGGCACCAGGTATTCGCGCCCGAACGCCACGGCCATGCTCACCTTGAGTACACCCGCCGGCCGGCTCTCATCCTCGGACGCATTGGCAAACGCGTCGCGCAATGCAGCGCAGGGGTCCGACACCTGACGCAGGAAGCGCTCGCCGCCCAGTGTCAGCGTGAGTTGGCGCGTACTCCGCTGGAACAGCCGCAATCCCAGGTGCGCTTCCAGCCGCGCCACATTCTTGCTGACGGCGGCCGGCGTCAGGCCCAGCCGGCGCGCGGCGGCCGAGAAACTGCCGCTCTCCGCGGCCAGCACAAACGATTCGAGCAGATTCAACGCTTCCATGCCCGGCATCTTATACCGATGGTTGAAGATGTTGATCCGGATTTATGCCTAGCGGTAGCGAATAGCGTGAACCATACTCAGCTCACCTTCTCTTGCGAAACAAACTTTTCAAAGGAACCCATCATGACCACGCTCTCCAACAAGATCGCTTTCGTAACCGGCGGCTCCCGCGGCATTGGCGCCGCCATTGTGCGCCGCCTGGCCCGTGACGGCGCCGCCGTCGCCTTCACCTATCAAAGCTCCGGCGCCGTGGCGCAGGAACTGGTCGAATCGATCCAGGCCGAAGGTGGCCGCGCCAAGGCTTACCAGGCCGACGCCGCCGACGCCTCCGCCGTGACCCGCGCCATCAACGACGCCGCCGCGCACTTCGGCAAGATCGACATCCTCGTGAACAACGCCGGCGTGCTGTTCCTCGGTGCCGTGGATGAATTCGCGCTGGAAGACTTCGACAAGACTTTTGCCGTCAACGTACGCGCCATCTTCGTGGCATCGAAGGCTGCGCTGGCCCACATGGGCGAAGGCGGCCGCATCATTAACATCGGCAGCACCAACGCCGACCGCATGCCGTTTGCCGGCGGCGCCGCCTACGCGATGAGCAAGTCCGCACTGAAGGGCCTGGTGCAAGGCATGGCTCGCGACCTGGGACCGAAGAACATCACGGTGAACAACGTGCAACCCGGCCCGATCGACACCGACATGAATCCGGAAGACTCGGATTTCGCAAAGTCGCTGCACGGCCTGATGGCCCTGCAACGCCATGGCCGCCCGGAAGAGATTGCCGGGATGGTGGCTTACCTGGCGGGTCCGGACGCGGGGTTCGTGACGGGTGCGAGCTTGAATATTGATGGGGGTTTTGCGGCTTGAGCTTGTGCCGCCACTCCCGGTTTTCTCCCCTCTCCCATGAAATGGGAGAGGGGCTGGGGGAGAGGGCTGGAGGATCTGCTTGCCGACCGCATCGCAATTTGTGCGGCTGGCCCTCTCCCCCGCCCCTCTCCCGCTCGCGGGAGAGGGGAGCAAACAAGTGGTCGAGCAAAAGCTGCTTACCCCTCCAACCCCATCGGCATCGACCTCCGCCTCTTCTTCGTCGCCTGATACAACGCATGCGCCACAGCCGGCGCCGTTGGCCCTAACGACACCTCGCCACACCCTTGCGGCGGACGATCACTCTCCACGATCACCGTCTCGATCTTTGGCATCTCCGACAACTGCAGCAGCGGGTAGTCGTGGAAATTGCTCTGCTGCACCACGCCGCCCTTGAACGTGATTTCGCTCTTGAGCGTGTTGGTCAGCGCAAACCCGATGCCGCCCTCGATATTGGCGCGGATCAGATTCGGATTGATCGAGCGTCCGCACTCCACCGCGCACACCACGCGCCGCACCTTGAATGCCTTGCCAGCACGCTCCAACTCCAGCGCCATCGCCACATAGGTCTGGAATGCCTCGCCGCGTCCCGTGTAGAGATTGAACGTGAAGCCGCGCGTCACGCCCGGTGCAGGTTTGCGATCCCAGTTCGCCGCCTTGGCCGCCGCATCGAGCGTGCGCACGGCCAGCGGGTTATGCGCGAGCAGCGCGCGGCGATAGCGATACGGGTCCATGCCCGCCGCGTCGGCCATCTCGTTGACGAAACTCTCCAGCATGAAAATGCTCGACGTCGATCCCACACTACGCATGAAGCTGACCGGAATCGGCTGCTTCACGTCGATCATATCGACCTTGAGGTTCGGCACGCGATAGACGCAATCGTAGATCGCCTCCAGCATCGTCTCGTCCCAGCCGCCGTGCTGCGCCATGCGCTCGGCCTTGATGACGCCGTACAGCGATTGCCCGGTCAGCCGCGCATGCATCGCCTTCGGCATGCCCTTCTCGTCGAGCACCGCGCGGAAGCGGCCCGACACGCCAGGACGATAGAAGCCATGGCGGATATCGTCTTCGCGCGAGCGAATCACCTTGACGGGCTTGCCCACCGCTGCCGATGCGCGCGCGGCATGCACCACGAAGTCAGGCAGGAACTTGCGACCGAAGCTGCCGCCGAGAAACGTGGTGTGGACGATGATCGTTTCGGGCTTGCGCTGGTACAGCTTGCCCAGAGCATTACGCACAAAATCCTGCCCCTGGATCGGACCCCATACCTCGATGGCATCGTCACGCACATGGACGGTGGCGTTCACCGATTCCATCGTGGCATGCACGATGTATGGCGTGTGATAGTCCGCTTCCACGCGCTTGCCGCCCGCCGCCAGGACGGCATCGGGTTCGCCGAGTGTCGTGGCGACCACGGCCTCGGGCGCACCGAGCGCGGCCACGCGTGCGGCCATGATCTTGTCGCTGTCGAGATCGCGCGACGCACCGGGATCGACTTCCAGTTCCAGTGCATCCGCACCCTTCTTCGCCAGCCAGTAGCTCGTTGCCACTACGATGGCCGCATCCGGCGCCTGCACCACGGCCTGCACACCGGGCATGGCCTTCACGACATCGGCGTTGCGAATGCCCGTGACCTTGCCGGTCACGGTGGGCGGCATCTTCAATGCGCCGTAGAGCATGCCGGGCACGCGCACATCGATGCCGAACTCTGCCGAGCCATCGACCTTGGCCGGTGTATCGAGCCGCAGCAGATTCTTTCCGATCAGCTTGTGGTCGGCTTCGGCCTTGAGGCGCGGCGTGGGGTTGAGTGGAAGTTTCGCCGCCGCTTCGGCCAGTTCGCCATAACCGATCGACCGCCCGGTGGCGCCGTGAAACACGCGGCCTTTCTCCGTGTAGCACTGGCCGGGACGCACATGCAACTGCTTCGCCGCTGCGATCGTCAGCACTTCACGCGCCTGTGCGCCAGCGATACGCAACCGCTGATAGAACAGCGTGGCCGACATCGATGCGCCAACAAACTGCTGCGGTTCCTCGTAGGCGGCGCCGGTGCGATACGCATCGCGCCCAGTGACGAAGGTCACGGTGATGTTCTGCCAGTCCGCGTCGAGTTCATCGGCCAGAATCTGCGGCATGCCCGTGTAGACACCTTGACCACATTCGCATTGCGACAGACCGAGCGTGATCTTGCCGTTCGGCTCGATCCAGATCCAGTCCGTGATTTCGTTCGTGCCATGCGGACCGCTATCGACGGTTCGCCCCGACGCGAGTACCGGCAGCGGAATGCACAGTGCACCGGCTAGCGCCGCGCTGCCTTTCAGGAAGCCACGACGCGACACATTCACGGCATGTTCACTTTGCTGCAACATGGACGGCCTCCCGGATGCGGTGATAGGTGGCGCAGCGGCACAGGTTGCTGACTGCGGCATCAATGTCGCGGTCAGTGGGATGCGGGTTCTGCTTGAGCAATGCCGTGACCGCCATCACCATGCCCGACTGGCAGTAGCCGCACTGCGGCACGTCCTTGGCGATCCACGCCTTCTGGACCTTGCTCGACCGATCGGGCGATAGCCCTTCAATCGTCGTCACGTTGCGTCCCGCCACGGTCGAGACCGGCGTGACACAGGACCGCTGCGCATTGCCATCCACATGCACGGTGCAGGCGCCGCATGCACCAATGCCGCATCCATACTTGGTGCCAGTCAACCCGGCATCGTCTCGAATCACCCACAGCAGCGGCGTATCGCCGTCGCCGTCGAAGCGGGTCGTCTTTCCGTTCAACACAAAGTCCATGGTTGCCCCGTATGTGCAGGAAAAAAACGGCCGCACGCCCCCCTGCACGGCATGGGTGCGACCAGATACAGCACTGGTGAGTAAGAGATGAATGCGATGGGTGCGCCTGACCAGGCGCCGAGGCTATTCCGCCGTGATGTGGTACGTGCGGATCAGCGTGGCCCACGCCGCGGTGTCTTCGCGGATGCGTGCGGCCAACGCTTCGGGAGTACTCGCCACAGGCTCCAGCCCCTGACGCTGCAGATCACCGCGTACGGTTGCCGAACCGAACAGCGTCTGGATCTCGACGGACAATGCATCGGCCATGGGCTTCGGCGTGGCCGACGGCACGAGCAACGCATACCAGGAACTGACGTCGATACCGGGCATGCCCTGCTCCGCCATGGATGGCACATCGGGCGCAGCCGGCGAACGCTTCGACTGCGTGACCGCAATCGCACGCAACGCGCCAGACTGGATGAATGGCGCCAGCGTCGGCCACGTACCGAACAGCACGGGCACCTGCCCGCCCGCGACATCGGTCATGGCTTGCGCGGTGCCCTTGTACGGGACGTGCAGCATGTTCACGCCGGCCTTGTTGCGGAATAGTTCGCCAGCGAGATGGAGGCCACTGCCTACACCGGGACTGGCATAGCCGAGCGGCGACTTGTTGCGATCCGCTTCCTTCGCCAGTGCAACAAGTTCAGGCACGGTGCGCGCCTTGACCGAAGGATGCACGGCCAGCACATTGGGCGAACTGGCCAACAGCGAGACTGGCCGGAAATCGCGCGCCACCTGATAAGACAGCGCGGGGAATAACGTGGGATTGATCGTCAGGTTGCCAGCCGGCACCACCAGCCAGGTACATCCATCACCCGCCGCGCGACGCACCGCATCGATACCGATGTTGCCGTTCGCGCCGGGCTTGTTATCCACGACGATCGGCACACCCTTGCGCGGTTGCAACCCTTGCGAGACCGTGCGAGCCAGTTGATCCGCCGGTCCTCCAGCGGGAAACGGCACCACGATCCGTACGGTCGTGCAGGCAGCGTGCGCCGTGCCTGCGCCCAACGCTACGGCCAATGTCGCGAAGATTGCTGCGACGCTCGCTAGTGTGCGCGTCCGTCGCAGCGCACTGCGCCGAATCTGGATGTGGCTGCCGTCCTGCATGTTTCTCTTCCTGCCTGTTGTGGGTGCGGCGATATCAAGCGCCGGCCACCCTGCCGCTCAGGCCTGGCCGGTAATCCAGCAATCGCGACAACTCCGCGGCCGCCTCGCGCACCTGCTCCACCATCGGGTCGAGCAGCGTGGTTTCAATCCGTGCCGCCGGAATCGTCGCACCAAGAGCCGCCACCACTCGCGTGGTGCGATCACGCACCGGCGCGGCGATGGTGGAGATGCTGGCCTCGAAAAAACCTTCATGCAGTACGTAACCGCGCTCGCGGTCGCGCTGCACCATCTCGTACAACTCTTCCACCGTGCGCGGCGTGCTGTCCGAAAACACTTCCAAACGCGGCTCCGGATACAACTCCCGCAACTCGCCCAGCGTCAGGTCCTCCAGCAGGATGCGTCCCAGCACGGTGGCATGCGCTGGCAGGCGCGTGCCCACATTGACCGTGCTCGTGAACGGACGCGCCGCCACGGACTTCGCCACATACACGATCGACCGCCCATCCCGGACCACCAGGTTGCAGGGATAGTGGATCTCGTCCCGCAACCGGTCCAGCAATGGACGACCCAACTCCGTCAGCTCCAGCGATGCCAGATAGTCGAACCCCAACCGCAACACCGCCATGCCAAGCCGGAACTCGCGCCCGCCATCGGTTCGCTCGACAAACCCCATCATTTCCAGCGTCGCGAGCAACCGGAAGACGGTCGAACGCGGCACCTTCAACCGGCGGGCCAGTTCCGCCGCCGACAGCGTCCGGTCCTTGCTGCTGAATTCGCCCAGCAGCCGCAACCCCCGTTCCAGGCCCGGCACGATGTACTTGTCCTGCGAATCCTGTGTCTCCTCTGCGGGAGTGTCCTTGCTCATGGTCTCTCTCTACCTCACGTTCGGTTAGCCATTCAGCCAATGCACGGCAACGGATCGATATAACATGCTTCCCCGTTACCGCACGCGCCAAGGCGCACTGGTGCAGTTCGAACACTAGCAGATGTGTTTTATATATAAAACCAAGATTCACAACAGGAACGATTTGAATGTAGGTTAGCGTTGTTGATGACTCAACTTAAGATAACTCCGGATTGACAGTTGCTGCGCGGTAGGTAAATGTCCTTTCGCAGCACAAAGTTGCGAACAACAATTCATATGAGACAATCGCGTAGCCCGTTCGGGTGAGCCCCCAAACTTTTCTGTCACGCAGTTTCTGCGCACGCCTTATGTCCAGCACCCCCCACATCGCCCCCATCGACGTCGAACCGGTCGACCCCTGGTCGAGCCTGGACGAAGCCGGCAACGGCCTGACCGTCAATGACTTCCTCACGACGATGCTGAGCCAGTTGGTGACGGCCCTGCGCAACAGCGTGACAGAGCCATACGCCACCCAGTTCGACCTGACCGTGCCCGAGTGGCGCATCCTCGCGCTGCTGGCTGCCGATGGCGAAGCGATGTCCTTCGCCGAACTCGTCAAGCAATCCACCTCGGACAAGGCGCTGGTCAGCCGCACGCTTCGCCTGCTCGAAGACCGTGGACTTGTGATCCTTGAATCCGAAGGCAGCACGCCGCGCAAGCGCCTCGCCTGCAAGATCAGCGAGCAAGGCGCCGCGCTGCATGCGCAAGTCATCCCCCTCGCCCGACGCGGCCAGGCATCGGTCATCCGGCTGCTGTCGCCGGAAGAGCGGCAAGGTCTCTATACGGGACTGCGCAAGCTGCATGGGATTTGCACGGGCTCGGGGAAGGAGTGATGTCGTAGGGTGGCTAGCGTCGCCTCGATTGGGACTCCAGGACGCGGTCGAGCTTGTCGTGCACTCTCTCAAACTCGTTGCGTATGTGTGTGTCCATCCTGTCCAGCCTGTGGTCAATCTTGTCGAGCCGTTTGTCGATGCCGTCGACACGGTGGGTCAGCCCTTCAACGGTCCCGCGCAACTGGGCGAGGTCTTTGACCGTCCGTTCCGACGTAGCCTCCATTCGGGCCATCCGCGCGTTGCCAGCATCGATGGCCTGAGCGGTAGGCGCCACCTTCTCGTTCATGTTTCCGTTGATGAACATGAACATGGACAGAATAAAACTGACGCCTGCACCAATCATGCTCGCTGTCAGCCGCCATCCAACATCACCGGCATTGCCGCCCGGCCTGCTGCTTTCGTTCTCACGTTCCATCTCTAAAACCCCTTTCCCGAAACATAGACCTCCGGCTGGCTTTGCATCGCCCGTACCGGTCAAACTCATCGTCGTCATCGATTGACCCTTGCGTTGTTGAACACGCTTCCGTTGTCACCTGCGGTCATCCCATGCCCAGACCCAGACACCGTTGACCGTCCCCACAACTTAAAGGATCAACTTCCGAAATACCATTGGATTTCAGGCGTCAAACGCGCTTTCAGATTCGTCTCATTACAAAACACGCACCAACAAAAAAGCCCCGCCACCGGGAAAGTCGGTGGCGGGGCGCAGCGACAACAACCACTGTGCGAATCAGACCTCGAGTTCTTCGAGCACCTGTCCTTTTGTTTCGATGCCGAGCCAGAACACGGTTGCGGCGGCCAGCAGCGGCACCACGGCCAGGCCGTAGAACGCCACGCTGAGATTACCGGTGCCGATGGTCGCGCCGATCAGGCCCGGCGCGAAGATCGCCGCGATCTTGAGCCATGCGCCACCCAGGCCGCAGCCCATCGCGCGGATGCTGGTCGGATACAACTCCGGCGTGTAGACGTAGGCCGTGATGAAGCCGCACGCGAGGAACCCCATCGCCAGCGAGCAGAACGTAGCGACCACGTACACCGACGAAGCGTGGAACACACCAGCGAGCAGCAGCGATGCGGCGCACAGCACGAACGACACATTGATCACCGGCTTGCGTCCCACGCGATCCACGATCATCGCGCAGACCAGCGATCCCACCACACCAAGCACGGAAGCACCCGCCGCGAGGTTCAGCGCGAGTTGCAGCGGTGCGTGATAGACCGTCTTGTAGACCGTGGGCAACCACGTCGACAACCCGTACTGGATGAAGCCGCACGTTGCCCACAGCATCCAGACGGCGATCGTCCGACCCAGATATGCGCGACTCACAAGATCCCGCACACGGCGTTTTGGATGCTTGCTCGCCATCGCATCGAAGCGCGAGGTATCACCCACCGGCGGCAGCGGTGTCTTCGCACGCGCCTCGAACTGGCGCAATGCGTCATCGGCCTCGGCCATGCGGCCCTTCTCGGCCAGCCAGCGCGGCGACTCGGGCACCAGACGCCGCAACACAAAGAACAGCACCAGCGGCACGCCACCGATAAAGTACATCACCTCCCAGCCATAGCGCGGCACGAGCACGGCGCCCAGTCCGTTCGACACCATCAGGCCGATGGGGAACACCACTTCGTACAGCAGCACAAAGCGGCCACGTCCATGCGCGCGCGTGACCTCGTTGATGTAGGTCGCGGCCACGGGCAACTCGCCGCCGAGCCCCAGACCCTGCACGATGCGCAGCAGCAAAAAGATCTCGAACGATGGTGCGAAACCGCAGAGCAAACTCATCAGGCCGATGATGCCCGCACTCCAACCAATCGAGCGCAAGCGGCCAAAGCGTTCGGCCAATGCGGGGAACAGCAGTGCACCCACGAGTTGTCCCACCGAGGGCGCGGCAATCAGAATACCGATCTGCGCGGGCGTCAGCGACCAGTGCCCGATCAGCAGCGGCAGCGTGGCGGCAATCGCAATCACGTCGAAGCCATCGAAGAACGTGGCAAGGCCAATCAGCAATCGCGCGCGCACATGCATCATGTTGCCGGGCATGCGTTCGATGCGCGCGACGATCTGGCCGCGCGTGACGTTGCCTGGCGAATGATGCGTGGTGTGCGTACCGGCGAAAGGGGTTGCAGCGCCGGGGGCGGCCACTGCGGACGCGTGCGCGCCTGCCGCTGAAATCGCGGCGTCGTCTCTATCGATCAACACGTTATGCATTTCCGAATCGTGTGGGGCAGGTTGCCCGGCGCGCGGCCGCTGGAGCGGCTCGAATGAGCGGGGCGAACTTCGAAGAGCCGCGAGCAAGCAGGTCGCGGCGCGTACATCAGGGGAACATCAAAGATCCGTCACAGGTCGAGCACCAGGCGTTGCCCCTTGCAACCGGATACGCAGACCATCATCGTCTTGTTCGACGCCCGCTCGCTGTTGCTGAGCACGCTGTCGCGATGTTCGGGGCAGCCTTCGATCACGGCCGTTTCGCAGGAGCCGCACACGCCTTCGCGGCAGCTGTACTCCACCTGCACGCCCGACTCGAGCAGCGCATCGAGCAGCGACTTGCCGGGCGGCACGCTCACCTGCTTGCCGGTCCGTTGCAGCAT
>Ga0102595_100297_pt1 | contig 39666 bp, 39 predicted proteins | sample Araplaol_mTSA_r2_2_FD_76864 | JGI IMG/M metagenome (GOLD analysis project Ga0102595, IMG submission 76864) | Arabidopsis root microbial communities from North Carolina, USA - plate scrape MF_Col_mTSA_r2 (SPADES assembly) (version 2) | ecosystem: Host-associated > Plants > Roots > Endosphere... | reverse complement strand
ACCACCATAGAGGCCATGGCCGCGGTCTTCGGCGGCACACAAAGCCTGCACACCAACTCCTTCGATGAGGCGATTGCCCTGCCCACCGAGTTCAGCGCCCGCATCGCCCGCAACACCCAGCTCATCATCCAGGAAGAAACCCACATCCCCCAGGTGATAGACCCCTGGGCCGGCAGCTACATGATGGAAAAGCTGACCCAGGACATGGCCGACGCCGCCTGGGCCATCATCGAGGAAGTCGAGGCCATGGGCGGCATGACCAAGGCCGTGGACAGCGGCTGGGCCAAGCTCAAGATCGAGGCCGCCGCGGCTGAAAAACAGGCGCGCATCGACAGCGGCAAGGACGTCATCGTCGGCGTCAACAAGTACAAACTCAAGACCGAAGATGCCATCGAGTCGCGCGACATCGACAACGTGGCCGTGCGCGAGGGCCAGATCAAAAGGCTCAAGGCCATCAAGGCCGGCCGCGACAACGCGGCGGTGCAGGCCGCGCTGGACGCCTTGACGGCGGCCGCCGAAAATAACAACGGCAATCTGCTGGACCTCAGCATCAAGGCCGTGCGCCTGCGCGCCACGGTGGGCGAGGTCAGCGATGCCCTCGAGAAAGTCTACGGGCGCCACCGCGCCGATACACAAAAGGTGACCGGTGTGTACGCTGCCGCTTATGACTCGGCCGAAGGCTGGGAAACCCTCAAGACCGAAATCAACGCGTTTGCCGAGGAGCAGGGCCGCCGCCCGCGCGTGATGATCTCCAAGCTGGGCCAGGACGGCCACGACCGCGGCGCCAAGGTGGTGGCCACGGCCTTCGCCGACCTGGGTTTCGACGTCGACATGGGGCCGCTGTTCCAGACGCCCGAAGAGTGCGCACGCCAGGCGATTGAAAACGACGTGCATGCGGTGGGGGTCTCCACACTGGCCGCCGGCCACAAGACACTGGTGCCGGCCATCATCGCTGAGCTCAAGAAGCAGGGCGCCGACGACATCATCGTGTTTGTGGGCGGTGTGATTCCGCGCCAGGACTACGACATGCTTTACGAAGCCGGCGTGAAGGGCATCTACGGCCCGGGCACACCGATCCCGGCCAGCGCCAAGGATGTGCTCGAACAAATACGGAAAGCCGTTAATGCCTGACTCTCAAAAAAAGGATTCCGTTGGGCGGTGGGTCTGCGCTGGCCTACTTTTCGTTATTCTGTTTCCCATTGGGATCTTCATGATGATTGCAGGCCAGACTTTTGGGGCGGTTCTCATGCTGTTTCTGCTGTTTGGGTTTGTTGGTGCTTTGCTTTTTGGCTCCGATGAACTGCTGAAAAAAATGGCACGGTGGCCGAGTTTCTGATGTCGCCGATTGTTGATTTTCATGATGGCCTGTTGGGGCTGAGTGAGGGCACCGCCCAGCGCCGCGCCATCGCCAAAGCCGTCACGCTGGTGGAGTCCATCCGCGTTGATCCTGGCCGGCACCGGGAATGTGCGGGACCAGATTCAAGCCGCTGTTGTGAAAGGAGCGTGCGGTGACGGACATCAGTGTGCGCCTGTCCCTGCAGCCGGTGCTTGCCGCCGACTTCGAGGACATGCTGGCCTTGCGCATAGACGCGATGCGGCCCAGCCTGGAGCGTGTCGGCCGCTTTGACCTCGCACGCTCGCGCGAGCGCTTGTCCGCCGGTTTTTTTCCGCAGTACATGCAACACATCCTGCTGGACGGCGAGCGCATCGGGTTTTTCACGCTCAAGCCCGAAGGCGCTGAAGGTGAAATGGCCCTGCGGCTTGACCATCTGTATCTGCGCAGCAGCGCCAGCGGCCAGGGTATAGGCTCCTGGGTGCTGCGCCAGGTGCTGGCGCAAGCGCGCGAACGCGGCCTGGCCGTGAAACTGACCGCGCTCAAGGAAAGCGACGCCAACCGTTTCTACCTGCGCCATGGTTTTGTGCTGCAGGGCGAAGAGGGCGTGGACCTGCACTATGAATGGCCCGTGGTGGAGCGCGTGGCGTGATGGCAGCGCCAGACTTCCTCCAGGCCATCCTGGGCCCGAACGCCATGGCCCAGCGCCGCGCGATCGCCAAGGCCATCACGCTGCTGGAGTCCACGCGTGCCGACCACCGCGCCCAGGGCGACGAACTGCTCACGGCCTTGCTGCCGCACACCGGCAAAGCCACGCGCCTGGGCATCAGCGGCGTGCCCGGCGTTGGCAAGTCCACTTTTATCGAGGTACTGGGCCTGTACCTGATTGCACTTGGCCATCGCGTCGCGGTGCTCACCGTCGACCCTTCTTCCTCCGTCTCGGGCGGCTCCATCCTGGGTGACAAGACCCGCATGGAAAAGCTCTCGGTGCATGAACGCGCCTACATCCGGCCCAGCCCCTCCAGCGGCAACCTGGGCGGTGTGGCCGAAAAAACGCGCGAAGCCATGCTGGTGTGCGAAGCCGCCGGCTACGACGTGGTGATCGTGGAAACCGTGGGCGTGGGCCAAAGTGAAACCGCTGTGGCCAACATGACCGACATGTTTGTGCTGATGCAGTTGCCCAATGCCGGCGACGACCTGCAGGCCATCAAAAAAGGTGTGATGGAGCTGGCCGACCTGGTCATCATCAACAAGGCCGACATCGACGCCGATGCGGCCATGCGGGCCGAAGCCCAGATCACCTCGGCCATGCGCCTGTTCGGCCTGGTCAACAACGCCATGAGCAGCGAACAGGCCGCCAACTTCGACAAAAACTGGCACCCGCAGGTGATCCAGCTCAGCGCGCTGCACAACAAGGGCGTGGACCTGTTCTGGACGGTCGTGACGCGGTTCAAGGACTTGCAGACCGCCAACGGCCAGTTCGCCGAGCGGCGCAGGCAGCAGTCGCTCTCCTGGATGTGGGAGCGCATAGATGCCGGCCTCAAGCAGGCCTTTCGCCAGGACCCGCAGGTGCGTGAGCGCCTGCCCGGGCTCATCGCCGAAGTGGCGCGCGGTGAAGTTGCGGCCTCCACCGCCGCACGCAGCCTGCTGGCCCTCGCGGCCAAAGGATGGGACCGATGAAAAAGGCGGCCGTCTTTTGCGCATTGCTTTTGCAGGCCTGCTTCGCCTGGGCCGGTGGCCTGCCGGCCGGCGAGCCGGGCAGCTTTGTCTTCACCGACAGAGGCTTTTTCGCGGACAAGCCCGTCACCGTGTATTACTACAAGGCGCGCAGCGCCGGGTCCGATGCCCGGGTGATGATGGTGATCCACGGCATGGAGCGCCAGGGCTCGCGCATGCGCGACAACTGGCTGCCTTTTGCCGAGAAAAACAAGCTCATCGTGTTAGCCCCCGAATTCGACGAGGCGCGCTTTCCCTCGCGGCTGTTCAACATGGGCGGCATCGAAGGCCGCGACCGCAGCCAGTGGTCCTTCCAGATCGTCGAGCACCTGTTTGATTTTGTCCGCGCCGATGAGGGGCTGTCGGCCACCGACTACCTGCTGTTCGGCCATTCGGCGGGCGGACAGTTTGTGCACCGCTTCATGCTGTTGGCGGAGGCGCCGCGCGTGTCCGTTGCGGTGGCGGCCAATGCCGGCAGCTACACCATGCCCAGCTATCCCGGCCTCATGGACGACAAGTTTCCTTACGCGCTGAACGAGAGCATTGTCAGCCTCGACAAGCTCAAACAGGTCTTTGCGCGCAAGCTGGTCGTGCTGCTCGGCGAGGCCGATATCCAGACCGACGCGGCCAACCTGCCCAAGGCCAGGCAGGCCACGGCCCAGGGCGTGAACCGATTCGAGCGCGGCAGCAACTTCTTCGCGCAGGCCCAGGCGCAGGCGCAAAAGCTGGGCGCGCCCCTGGCCTGGGAGCGCGTCACCGTGCCGGGCGTGGGGCACGACTCGCGCCGCATGAGCCAGGCTGCCGCGCGCCTCTTGTTTGAACCAGCCCGGTAATTTTTTTCGTCCAAATAGCGGAACACACCATGCAAGAAATCCTTGAACAACTCGAAAAAAAACGCGCCGCGGCCCGCCTGGGCGGCGGCCAGAAGCGCATAGACGCGCAGCACGGCAAGGGCAAGCTCACGGCGCGCGAGCGGCTGGAGCTGCTGCTGGATGAAGGCACGTTTGAAGAGTGGGACATGTTTGTCGAGCACCGCTGCACCGACTTCGGCATGCAGGACAACAAGATTCCCGGCGACGGCGTGGTCACCGGCTACGGCATGATCAACGGCCGCCTGGTGTTTGTCTTCAGCCAGGATTTCACCGTGTTCGGCGGCGCCCTGAGCGAAGCCCATGCCGAAAAAATCTGCAAGGTGATGGACCAGGCCATGAAGGTGGGTGCGCCCGTCATAGGCCTGAACGATTCGGGCGGCGCCCGCATCCAGGAAGGCGTGGCCTCACTGGGCGGCTATGCCGACGTGTTCCAGCGCAATGTGATGGCCAGCGGCGTGATCCCGCAGATCAGCATGATCATGGGGCCCAGCGCCGGCGGCGCGGTCTATTCGCCGGCCATGACCGACTTCATCTTCATGGTCAAGGACAGCTCCTATATGTTTGTCACGGGCCCCGAGGTCGTCAAGACCGTGACGCATGAAGAAGTCACGGCCGAGGAGCTGGGCGGCGCCACCACCCACACCACACGCAGCGGCGTGGCCGACCTGGCCTTCGAGAACGATGTCGAGGCGCTGCTGATGCTGCGCCGGCTTTACAACTACCTGCCGCTGAACAACCGCGAAAAAGCCCCGGTGCGCCCCAGTGCCGACCCGGCCGGCCGCATGGACCTGAGCCTGGACACCCTGGTGCCCGAGAACCCGAACAAGCCGTACGACATGAAGGAACTCATCGTCAAGACGGTGGACGACGGCGACTTCTTCGAGATACAGCCCGAATACGCGAAAAACATCATCATCGGCTTTGCCCGCATGGAAGGACAGACCGTGGGCATCGTCGCCAACCAGCCGCTGGTGCTGGCCGGCTGCCTGGACATCAAGAGTTCCATCAAGGCCGCGCGTTTTGTGCGCTTTTGCGATGCCTTCAACATTCCGGTGATCACCTTTGTCGATGTGCCCGGCTTCATGCCCGGCACCAGCCAGGAATACGGCGGCATCATCAAGCACGGCGCCAAGCTGCTGTACGCGTATGCCGAATGCACCGTGCCCAAGATCACCGTGATCACGCGCAAGGCCTATGGCGGCGCCTACGACGTGATGGCCTCCAAACATTTGCGCGGCGACGTCAACTTCGCCTGGCCCAACGCCGAGATCGCCGTGATGGGCGCCAAGGGCGCGGTGGAGATCATCTTCCGCGAAGACAAGGGCGACCCGGCCAAGCTGGCCGCCAAGGAAGCCGAATACAAGGCCCGCTTTGCCAACCCTTTTGTGGCCGGTGCGCGCGGTTTTATCGACGACGTGATCCTGCCGCATGAAACGCGCAAGCGCATCTGCCGCTCGCTGGTGATGCTGCGGGACAAGAAGATCGAAAACCCGTGGCGCAAGCACGGCAACATTCCGCTGTGAGCGCGCTGTGATCAGCCACTACCCCCGATTCCGCGCAGGCGCGGCGCCCGGCCTGGTGCCCAAGCTGGGCGGCCTGCCCTGGGGGCTGCCGGTGCGCCTTTGGCCCGTCTGCAAGGAGTGCGGGCGGCCCATGAGCCATCTTGCGCAGCTGCCGGCCGCCGCGCCCGAGCTGCCGCTCGCCGATGGCGAAGTGCTGTTTCTTTTCAAGTGCGAGTGGGACAGCGTCTGCAGCTTCTGGGAGCTTGATGCCGGCGCCAACACCGCTTTCACGGTGCCGCGAAGCGAACTGGGCGCGCTGGCCACCGAGCCGCCGACTGATTCCAAGGACGGACCGCCGGCCGTGCTGCCCGAGCTGGGCGTCGTGAGCTGGCGTGCTGACGACGACGGCGCGCCGCCCGAGCTTGAGGATGCGTTCTACGACGATACCCGCTATTTTCAGTTGCCTGAGGAAGTTGCGCATCCGCACAACTGGGCGAGCGCCTGGCGTACCAAGAGCGGGGGCGTTCCCTATTGGACGGCCAATGGTGTGCAGCAAAGCCCGCCCGGCAGGATGCTGCTGCAAATCGACAACTGGGTGGAACTGGAAGGCGACGGCACGGCCGAGGTCGCCAACTTCTGCTCGGACGGCACCGCCTATGTGTTTGTTGATCACTCACAAAGTCCACCGGTCTATTCCATGTTTATCAATCGCTGACCCCGATAGAGAGAGCTTATGTTCAAGAAAATACTGATCGCCAATCGAGGTGAAATCGCCTGCCGGGTCATTAAGACCGCCCGCAAGATGGGCATCCAGACCGTCGCTGTGTATTCCGACGCCGACAAGGACGCGCGCCATGTCGAGCTTGCCGATGAAGCCGTCAACATAGGCCTGGCGCCCAGCCGCGACAGCTATTTGCAGGCCGACAAGATCATCGCGGCCTGCAAGCAGACGGGCGCGCAGGCGGTGCACCCCGGCTACGGTTTTCTGAGCGAGAACGCGGGTTTTGCCAAGCGGGTGGAGGAAGAAGGCATTGTCTTCATAGGCCCCAAACATTATTCGATTGCCGCCATGGGCGACAAGATCGAGTCCAAAAAGCTGGCCGGCGCGGCGGGCGTCAACTGCATCCCTGGCGTGAATGATGCGATTGACAGCGCCGAGAAGGCGGTGGAGATCGCCAAGGGGATTGGCTACCCGGTGATGATCAAGGCCAGCGCGGGCGGTGGCGGCAAGGGTTTGCGCGTGGCTTTTAATGACAAAGAGGCCCTGGAAGGTTTTACCTCCTGCCGCAACGAGGCGCGCAACAGCTTTGGCGACGACCGCGTCTTTATCGAGAAGTTTGTCGAGGAACCTCGCCATATCGAAATCCAGCTGCTGGGCGACAGCCATGGGAATGTGGTCTACCTCAACGAACGCGAATGCTCGATACAGCGGCGCCACCAGAAGGTGATTGAAGAGGCGCCGTCGCCTTTTATCAGCGACGCGACACGCAAGGCCATGGGCGAGCAAGCGGTGGCGCTGGCCAAGGCGGTGAAGTACCAGAGCGCCGGCACGGTGGAGTTTGTGGTCGGCAAGGACCAGAGCTTTTATTTCCTCGAAATGAACACCCGGCTGCAGGTGGAGCACCCGGTGACGGAATGCATCACCGGGCTGGACCTGGTGGAGCTGATGATCCGCGTGGCCGCCGGCGAGAAGCTGCCGATCGCGCAGAAGGACGTGCAGCGCAATGGCTGGGCGATTGAATGCCGCATCAATGCCGAAGACCCTTTCCGCAGCTTCCTGCCTTCCACCGGCCGGCTGGTGCGCTTCCAGCCGCCCAAGGAAACCATGTTCGCGGCCGACACCGCGCAGCTGTACGGCGTGCGTGTCGACACCGGCGTGGAGGACGGCGGCGAGATCCCGATGTTTTACGACTCGATGATCGCCAAGCTCATCGTGCACGGCAAGGACCGCAAGGAAGCCATCGCCAAAATGCGGGAGGCGCTCAATGGTTTTGTGATCCGCGGCATCTCGAGCAACATTCCCTTCCAGGCGGCCTTGCTGGCGCATCCCAAATTTGTCGCGGGCGATTTCAACACCGGTTTTATCGCCGAGAACTACGCCAAGGGTTTCCAGGCCGAGGATGTGCCGCATGAGGACCCGTCCTTTCTGCTGGCGCTGGCGGCCTATGTGAATCGCCGCATGCTGGGCCGTGCGGCCGGCATCAGCGGCCAATTGCCGGGCCATGGCGTCACGGTGGGCGAAGAGTTCGTCGTCGTCAGCCTGGGAGCGGCGGGGCAGAACACGCCGCACCCGGTGACGGTAGGCAACTACCAGGCGCAAACCGGTTCCGGCACGGTGGAGGTAGGTGCCAGGAGTTATGAGATCTGCAGCAACTGGCATCTGGGCGGCGCGCGCATTCGCGGCACCGCCAACGGCCAGCCTTTTGCCGCGCAAGTTGAGCGCGGTGTCGGTCGTAACCCGCTGGCCATCCGTATTGCCCATAACGGCACACGGCTGGACGCGCTGGTACTGACGCCGCGCGCGGCGCAGCTCCATGCCTTGATGCCCTACAAGGCGCCGCCCGACATGAGCCGCTATGTGCTGTCGCCCATGCCAGGCCTGCTGGTGGACGTGGCGGTGCAGGTCGGCCAGAAGGTGCAGGCCGGTGAGCGCGTGGCGGTGATTGAAGCCATGAAGATGGAAAACGTGCTGTTCGCCATTGCGGACGGCGTGGTCGGAAAAGTGCTGGCCGCCAAGGGCGAGTCGCTGAGTGTGGACCAGCCCATCGTGGAATTTGTCTGAGGGTAGCCAGAGGAGTGCGCCATGGACCAACAGGAATTTGAATCCGGCTTGCAGCGTGACGGTTTTGCCGCCGCAGTGCGGGTGGAACGGGCGGTGGGCTACAGCCTCGCCGAGCATCAGCATCCTTTTGATGCGCGGGCCTTCATTCTTGAGGGTGAGATCACCTTGACTGTGGCTGGCGTTGCGACAACCTACAGGCCCGGCGATGTGTTCCGCCTTGCGGCGGGCACCGAGCATCTTGAAAGCGCCGGCCCTGCCGGCGTGGTTTATCTTTCCGGCCGCAGGGAGGCGGCTTCCTCATGACGCGTCCATTCAAGGTATTGGGTATCCAGCAGATCGCCATTGGCGCCACAAGTAAAGACCGGCTGCGTACGCTGTGGGTCGACATGCTGGGCCTGGAAGTGACCGGCAATTTTGTGAGCGAACGCGAAAACGTTGATGAGGACATCTGCGCGATCGGCAGCGGTCCCTTCAAGGTCGAAGTCGACCTGATGCAGCCGCTGGACGTGGACAAAAAGCCCGCGGTGCACACCACGCCGCTCAACCATGTGGGCCTGTGGATAGACGACCTGCCCAAGGCCGTGGAATGGCTGGGGGCCAAAGGCGTGCGCTTCGCGCCCGGCGGCATACGCAAGGGCGCGGCGGGTTTTGACATCTGCTTTCTGCACCCCAAGGCCAGCGAGGAGTTTCCGATCGCGGGCGAGGGCGTGCTGATCGAGCTGGTGCAGGCGCCGCCCGAAGTGGTCAAGGCGTTTTCCGCCCTGGGCTGAAAAGCGGGCTTACTCTTGTGTGCGCTGCGCCCGGGCCCGGGCCAGCGCGGCTTCGATCACGGCGCGTTTGCGGTCCACTACGGCGGGGTCGGACTCGGGGCGTGCGGCGGAGGCCGTCGGCGCCACGGGTGTTGAACCGGTGGGCTTGCCGTCTTCTTTCTTCTGCCGGGCCTGATGGCCTGCATAGCGCGCCTTGGCCATGTCGGCCTCCTGCTGCGACCAGGCTTGCCAGCCGGTGCGCGAGCCGGTGACGTTTTCCAGGCTGATGCAATCGACCGGGCACACCGGGATGCACAGCTCGCAGCCCGTGCACCAGGGCTCGATCACGGTGTGCATCATCTTGTTGCTGCCCATGATGGCGTCGGTCGGGCAAGCCTTGAGGCACAGGGTGCAGCCTATGCACCAGTTCTCGTCGATGATGGCCAGGGCGCGCGGGCCTTCCGTACCGTTGGCGGGGTTCAGGGGCAGGGCGGGCAGGCCGGTGATGGCCGAAAGGCGCCGCACGCCTTCGGCGCCGCCCGGCGGGCATTGGTTGATGGCGGCCTCGCCCGCGGCCATGGCCTGCGCGTAGGCCGCGCAGTCGGGGTAGCCGCAGCGGGTGCACTGGGTCTGGGGCAGGGCGGCGTTGAGGCGCTCAAAAAGGCGCAAGTCGGTAGGGGAGCTCACCGGCCTATTGTCCTACCAGTCACGGCCTTGCGGCCCGGCCGTGCCGTACAGGCCTTCAGGCTTGTTTGCCGCGCGCCGTCTTTTTGGCCGCCGGCTTTGAAGCGGACCTGGCCGTGGATTTTGCGGTGGTTTTTGCCGCCGCTGCCCGTTTGGCTGGAGCCGAAGGCCGGTTGTTCGCCTGGATAAAGGCCTTGACTTGCGGGTAGACGATCTCGCGCCAGCGGCGGCCGCTGAAGATGCCGTAATGGCCCGCACCCTTGACTTCCAGGTGCTTTTGCAAGGCCTTGGGGATGTTGTGGCAAAGGCTGTGGGCCGCCTCGGTCTGGCCTGAGCCGGAGATGTCGTCCAGTTCGCCCTCGACGGTGAAGTGGGCCGTGGTCTTGATGTCCTGGGGCCGCACGCGCTCCAGTTCCCCGTCCACGTTTTTGACGTCCCAGGTGCCGTTGACCAGCTTGAACTCCTGGAACACCGTCTTGATGGTGTCCAGGTAGTAATCGGCGTCCATGTCGAGCACGGCGTTGTATTCGTCGTAGAACTTGCGGTGCGCCTCGGCGCTGGCGTCGTCGCCCTTGATCAGGTCCTTGAAGTAGTCGTAGTGGCTGCTGGCGTGGCGGTCGGGGTTCATCGCGACGAAGCCGGTGTGCTGCAAAAAGCCGGGGTAGACGCGGCGCCCGGCGCCCGGGAAGTTGCTGGGCACGCGGTAGATCACATTGTTCTCAAACCACTCGTAGCTCTTGTTCATGGCCAGGTTGTTGACGGCGGTCGGCGACTTGCGCGCGTCGATGGGGCCGCCCATCATGGTCATGCTCAGCGGCGTGGTTTCGCCGCGGGAGGCCATCAGCGACACCGCCGCGAGCACCGGCACGGTGGGCTGGCACACGCTGATGACGTGGCAATTGCCGTAAATGCCCTGGATGTGGCGGATGAATTCCTGCACGTAGTTGACGTAGTCGTCCAGGTGAAAGGAGCCGTCGGACAGCGGCACGGTGCGCGCGTTTTTCCAGTCGGTGATGTAGACCTTGTGGTCCTTGAGCATGGTGCGCACGGTGTCGCGCAGCAAGGTGGCGTAGTGGCCGGACAGCGGTGCCACGATCAGCACCGCGGGTTCGCCCTTCAGGCCCGTCAGCGTGGCCGGGTCGTCGGTGAAACGCTTGAAGCGGCGCAGTTCGCAAAAGGGTTTGTCGATTTCCACGCGTTCGTGGATGCTGACCTCGGTGCCGTTGACGTCGACGGTGCGGATGTCAAAAGCCGGTTTTTCGTAGTCCTTGCCCAGCCGGTAGATCAGGCTGTAGCCGGCGGCCACGCGCTGGGCAAAGGGGTTTTGCCCGAGGGGCGACAGGGGGTTGCCGTAGAGCTTGGCGGCGGCCTGCGCGAAGTCGACAAAGGGCTCCATCAAGGTGCGCTGGGTTTCATAGACTTGGTACAGCATCGGGGGTCAACCTTGGGTTATGTCGTTGTGATGTCGTTATGACAGGTAAATCGTAGTATGTTGCAGTGCAATATAACAGGGGCTGGCCGCACTGTTTTGAGGAAAACCACCAATTCCGGGCTCTTTTCACGGCTTTGGTGCCAAAGCACCACGAGGCGGCGGCCGGGCTTGTTTTTGCGATAAACCGCCGCCACCTGCGGAATTGAAGGAACACTTACTATTTTGCCTCCCGGCCGGCGGTTTTGCCCGCCCTGATGCCGCACTTCGCGAACAGGAAACAACAATATGCTCCCCACCATCGACGCCTCCGCGCTGGACCGAATCGCCTCCCTGAAGAAATCCGACAGGATGCCGGTGGTTTTTGTGGGCCACGGCAGTCCCATGAATGCCATCGGCGACAACGAATACCGGCGCAGCTGGCAGGCGCTGGGCGCTGAATTTGGGGCCAAATACCCCAGGCCGCAGCTGATTTTGTGTATTTCCGCCCATTGGCTGACCGAAGGCTGGTGGCTGACCGCCATGGACAAGCCCAAGACCATCCACGATTTCGGTGGTTTTCCGCAGGAGCTGTTCGACCAGCAATACCCGGCGCCGGGCGACCCGGCCGCCGCGCAGGCCATCAGCCAGCTGGTACGCCAGCGGGCCTCGGCGCCGCTGGGGCTGGACGAAAGCGAGTGGGGGCTGGACCATGGCGCCTGGTCGGTGCTCAAGCCCATGTTCCCGGACGCGGACATCCCGGTGATCCAGCTCAGCATGGACTACGGCCGCGCGCCCGAGGACCACTACGCGCTGGCAAAACAGCTCAAGGCCTTGCGCGAACGCGGGGTGCTGATCGTCGCCAGCGGCAACATCGTGCACAACCTGCGCCAGATGCAGCGCGGCGCGGCCGGCAACCAGGCCTACGACTGGGCACTGGAGTTCGACCAGACCATAGGCGGCTATCTGCAGCAGGGCAACCTCGATGCGCTGCAGAACTTCCAGAAGCTGGGCCAGGTCGCCAAAATGGCGCACCCCACCTATGAGCACTACCTGCCCTTGCTGTATGCGGCCGGCGCTGCCGACGGCAAGGAGCCCATGCGCTTTTTCAATACCAGCTTCCAGGCTGGTTCGATTTCGATGCGCTCTGCGGTCTGGGGCTAAGCAGCCCGGATCAAGCCTGGACTTGCAGCCAGGGCCAGCGTTCCTGGTAGGCGCTGGCTTTTTTCTCAAACAGCGGCCGGTGGGGGCACAGCGGGTTCGGGCTGAGCCGGCCCTGGTAGAGCTCGTCCAGGCTGTTGGGCGCGTAAAGCGCCAGGCCTGAAGCGCCGGCTTGCAGGCCCACGCAGGTGCTGGTGACCAGGAAACGGTCTATGCCGTCCCGGGAACTGCGCAGGGCAGGGTAGGGAAAGCCGAAGTAGTCCTGGTACCAGGTATGGACCCGGGCCTGGTTTTTTGCTTCCACCGTGATGCCCAGATCGGCAAAAGTGGACTGGACCCGCGCATGGACCCGGGCCTCGGCCGCCTCCGAAAGGTCGGCGGGGTCGAAGTAGAACAGGTCATAGTCCTTGATATGGGCTTCGGGCGAATTGCCCGAGCGCACATTCCAGACCGTCTGGAACAGGCAACCCGCGACCAGCCAGGCATCCGGCAGGCCCAGGGCGGGTAGCTGCTGCAGGATGCGCTGGTTGTGGCGGTTTTGCAGGGCGTCCCGGATGAAACCGTCCGGGCTGGGAGGAAGAGAGATCGGCAGGGAAATCAGACGACCTTGGCGATGGCCGCGCAGACGTAGTCGATGTTCTTGCTGTTGAGCGCGGCCACGCACATGCGGCCGGTGTCAGTACCGTAGACGCCGAACTCATTGCGCAGGCGCACCATCTGGTCCTTGCTGAGGCCGGAATAGCTGAACATGCCGATCTGGGCGGTGATGAAGCTCATGTCCTGTTTGACGCCGGCGGCCTTCAGGCCGTCCACGAGCTTTTGGCGCATGGCCTTGATGCGCACGCGCATTTCCGCCAGTTCCTGTTCCCACTGGGCGCGCAGCGCCGGCGTATTGAGCACCGTGGCCACCACCATGCCGCCGTGGATCTGCGGGTTGCTGTAGTTGGTGCGAATGACCAGCTTGAGCTGCGACAGCACGCGGTCGGCTTCTTCCTTGGATTCGCAGAGCACTGACAGGGCGCCCACGCGTTCGCCGTAGAGGCTGAAGCTCTTGGAAAACGAGGTCGACACAAAAAAGCTGAGGCCTGCAGCCACAAATTTGCCGATGACGGCGCCGTCTTCCGCGATGCCGTGGCCGAAGCCCTGGTAAGCCATGTCGAGGAAGGGCGTGAGCTTACGTGCCTTGACGGCGGCGATCACCTGGTCCCACTGGGCCGCGGTGATGTCGTAGCCGGTCGGGTTGTGGCAGCAGGCGTGCAGCACGACGATGGTGCCTTCGGCCGCGGCGTTCAAGGCGGCGAGCATGCCGTCGAAGTTGACGCCGCGCTTGGCGGCATCGTAGTACGGATAGCTTTCAACCACAAAACCGGCCTGGCTGAACAGCGCGCGGTGGTTTTCCCAGCTCGGGTCGGAAATCAGCACCTTGGCGTTGGGGCTGAGCTTTTTGAGGAAGTCGGCGCCTATCTTCAGGCCGCCCGTGCCGCCTATGCCTTGCGCGGTGGCGACGCGGCCGCTCTTGACGGGCTCGCTGTCGGCGCCGAACACCAGGCCCTTGACGGCCGCGTCGTAGGCGGCGATGCCGTCAATCGGCAGGTAGCCGCGGGCCTTGGGAGATTCCATCATTTGCTTTTCGGCCGCCTGCACACATTGCAGCAAGGGGAGCTTGCCGTTGTCGTCGTAGTACACGCCCACGCCCAGGTTGACCTTGTTGGGATTGGTGTCGGCATTGAACTGCTCATTCAGGCCCAGGATGGGGTCACGCGGGGCCATTTCGACAGCGGTAAACAAAGACATGAAATATCCTCAGAAAAAGTGAAAAAAGGCGAAAGCGACGGTACGGGATTCAGGTCAAAGATTTAGGTCACAAGTTGACCGGAAAAAAGGCTACAAGAGGTATCAACACGGCGGTCGGAGGGCGATGGGGGATTGCAATTCCCATTTTCGGCCGAATGTCGTATTCTGTTTGGTTGCCCCGAATTTTAACGGGGCTTGATCGAGGTTTTATGCCAGAAGCTATTGAAGTCATAACCGAGGTGGTGGATCCGGCCCCGCGCGAGGGCCAGTTTGTCCGTTTCCCGGATTCGCCGTTCGAGTTGTTCCAGCCCTATCCGCCGGCGGGCGACCAGCCGGTGGCGATCGAGCAGCTGGTCGAGGGCGTCAGGGACGGCGAGGTGTTCCAGACCCTGCTGGGCGTGACCGGCTCGGGCAAGACCTTCACCATGGCCAATGTGATAGCCCGCCTGGGCCGCCCGGCCATCGTATTTGCGCCCAACAAGACGCTGGCGGCGCAGCTGTACAGCGAATTCCGCGAGTTTTTCCCCAAGAATGCGGTCGAGTATTTCGTCAGCTACTACGACTACTACCAGCCCGAGGCCTACGTGCCACAGCGCGACCTTTTCATTGAAAAGGACTCGGCCATCAACGAGCACATCGAGCAGATGCGGCTGTCGGCCACCAAGAGCGTTCTGGAGCGGCGCGACACCATCATCGTCGGCACCGTCAGTGCGATTTACGGCATAGGCGCGCCCGAGGATTACACGCAGATGCGTTTTATCGCCCGCATAGGCGACAAGATGGGCCAGCGCGACGTGATTGCGCGGCTGATCCGCATGCAGTACACGCGCAACGAGCAGGATTTCGCGCGCGGTACCTTCCGGGTGCGCGGCGACGTGATCGACGTCTTTCCGGCCGAGCATTCCGAGCTGGCCATACGCATAGAGCTGTTCGACGACGAGATCGAGTCGCTGCAGCTGTTCGACCCGCTGACCGGCCGTATCCGCCAGAAAATCCCGCGTTTTGTGGTCTACCCCAAGAGCCACTACGTCACGCCGCGCGACAAGGTCATGACGGCGGTGGAGACCATCAAGCTGGAGCTGTCCGAACGGGTGGCCCAGTTCGTCGCCGACGGCAAGCTGGTGGAGGCCCAGCGCATCGAGCAGCGCACCCGCTTTGACCTGGAGATGCTCAGCGAAATCGGCCACTGCAAGGGCATCGAGAACTACACCCGCCACCTGAGCGGCTCGCCGGCCGGATCGCCGCCCTCGACGCTATGCGACTACCTGCCCAAGGACGCGCTGATGTTCCTGGATGAAAGCCACGTCATGATCGGCCAGCTCAACGCCATGTACAACGGCGACCGGGCGCGCAAGACCACGCTGGTGGAATACGGCTTTCGCCTGCCCAGCGCGCTGGACAACCGGCCGCTCAAATTCGAGGAGTTCGAGTCCAAGATGCGGCAGGCCATCTTCGTGTCGGCCACGCCGGCGGCCTATGAGCAGGAGCATGCCGGCCAGGTGGTGGAGCAGGTGGTCCGGCCCACCGGCCTGGTCGACCCGCAGGTCGAGGTGCGGCCGGCCACCCACCAGGTCGACGACGTGCTGCAGGAAATCCGCATCCGCGTCGAGAAGAACGAACGGGTGCTGATCACCACGCTGACCAAGCGCATGGCCGAACAGCTGACTGACTACCTGAGCGATAACGGCGTCAAGGTGCGCTATTTGCACAGCGACGTGGACACGGTGGAGCGCGTGGAAATCCTGCGCGACCTGCGGCTGGGCGCTTTTGACGTGCTGGTGGGGATCAACCTGCTGCGCGAAGGCCTGGATATTCCCGAGGTCTCGCTGGTGGCCATCCTGGACGCCGACAAAGAGGGCTTTCTGCGCGCCGAGCGCAGCCTGATCCAGACCATAGGCCGGGCGGCCCGCAACCTCAACGGCCGCGCCATCCTGTATGCCGACCGGATCACCGACTCCATGAAAAAAGCCATGGGCGAGACCGAGCGGCGGCGCAACAAGCAGATCGCCTTCAACCTCGAGCACGGCATCACGCCGCGCAGTGTGGTCAAGCGCATTCGCGATCTGATTGACGGCGTCTACAGCGAGAAATCCGGCAAGGAAGCCGAAAAGCTCGAGATGCAAAAGGCGCTGGTCGAGGACATGAGCGAAAAAGACATTGCCCGCGAAATCAAGCGCCTGGAAAAGCAGATGATCGAACACGCCAAGAACCTGGAGTTCGAAAAAGCCGCCCGGGTGCGGGACCAGCTGCACAGCCTCAAGGAACAGGCTTTCGGCGCCCCCGGCGTCGACAATGTGCTGCCTTTGCCCGCTGCGGGCCAAGCCCGGGCTTGAGCTGAAACGTCCCCCAGCCATCAAATGCACCATACCGGTGCATTTGATGGCTGGGGCTACGGGTTAGTCCTCATGTTTTTGGGGCGCCCAGCGGGAAAACCCCTGCTTGTGTTAAACTTGACGAAAACAGTCAAGAACAATACCAGAACAACAAAAAGCCCCCGCGATACCGGTTGACTGACCTGGGCGGCTGGAGGAAGAGTTCCCTGTAAGCCACAAGTTTGCAGGGTGAAAACGACAGTCAAGCCATTTAAAGGAGCTTGTTATGCGCCTCACAACCAAAGGCCGCTTTGCGGTCACTGCGATGATTGATTTGGGACTGCGCCAGAACAACGGCCCGGTCACCTTGGCCGCTATCAGCCAGCGCCAACAGATTTCCCTGTCCTATCTCGAACAGCTGTTCGGCAAGCTGCGCCGCCATGAGCTGGTGGAGTCCACCCGGGGTCCCGGCGGCGGTTATACCCTGGGCCGCAAGGCTTCGGAAATCACCGTGGCCGACATCATTGTCTCGGTGGACGAGCCGATCGACGCAACCCAGTGCGGCGGCAAGGAAAACTGCCTGGGCGAGGGCGGCCGCTGCATGACGCACGAACTGTGGGCATCGCTGAACAGTCGCATGGTGGAGTTCCTGGATTCCGTGACCCTGCAAAAGCTGGTGGAAGACCAGCTCGCCAAGGGCGTGGTGATCGAAAACACCCCGCAGGTCAAGAAGGCCATCTTCACGGCGCCGGCCGTCAAGCCGGTACGCGTGAATGCGCCCAACTCGGTCTTCGCACTGGGCAACGCGTTCTCCAAATCCTGATGGAGCCGGGCCGGCATTTGCCCGGCCCCATCCCTTCGTGAACCGATTGCATGACCTTGGATCGCGCTGCCAGCCAGCCCGTGAATAAAAAGAGCTAGCCACATGGACACCCCACACTTTCCCATTTACATGGACTACAGCGCCACGAACCCCTGCGACCCGCGGGTGGTGGACGCCATGATTCCCTGGTTGCGCGAACACTTCGGCAACCCCGCTTCGCGCAGCCACGCCTGGGGCTGGGAAGCGGAAGCCGCGGTCGAAAAGGCGCGCGGGCAGATTGCCGACCTGATTGGCGCCGACCCGCGCGAGATCGTCTGGACCAGCGGCGCGACCGAGTCCAACAACCTGGCGCTCAAAGGGGCGGCCCATTTCTACAAGACCAAGGGCAAGCACATCATCACGGTCAAGACCGAGCACAAGGCCGTGCTGGACACCTGCCGCGAGTTGGAGCGCCAGGGTTTTGAGGTGACTTATATGGACGTGCAGGCCGACGGCCTGCTGGACCTCGAAGCACTCAAGGCCGCCATCCGCCCCGACACCATCCTGGTCAGCGTCATGTTCGTCAACAACGAAATCGGCGTGATCCAGGACATCCCGGCGATCGGCGCCCTGTGCCGTGAAAAAGGCATCATCTTCCATGTGGACGCCGCCCAGGCGACCGGCCGCATCGACATCGACCTGGCCACCTTGCCGGTCGACCTGATGAGCTTGACCTCGCACAAGACCTACGGTCCCAAGGGCATAGGCGCCCTGTACGTGCGCCGCAAGCCGCGCGTGCGGCTGGAAGCTCAGATGCACGGCGGCGGCCATGAGCGCGGCATGCGCTCGGGCACGCTGCCCACGCACCAGTGCGTGGGCATGGGCGAGGCCTACCGCATCGCCAAGGCCGAAATGCACGAAGAGAACAAGCGCATACGTGCCCTGCACGAGCGCATGCTCAACGGCCTCAAGGACGTCGAAGAAGTGTTCCTCAACGGCCACGCCGACAAGCGCGTGCCGCACAACCTGAACATGAGCTTCAACTTTGTCGAGGGCGAGTCGCTGATCATGGGCATCAAGGGCCTGGCGGTGTCCAGCGGTTCGGCCTGCACCTCGGCCAGCCTGGAGCCCAGCTATGTGCTGCGCGCCCTGGGCCGCAGCGACGAACTGGCGCATAGCAGCCTTCGCATGACGATTGGCCGCTGGAGCACCGAAGAAGAAATTGACTACGCGGTCGCCACCATCAAGGAAAACGTGGCGAAACTGCGCGAACTGTCTCCCCTGTGGGAGATGTTCAAGGATGGCGTGGACCTGTCCACCATCCAGTGGGCTGCACACTGAGCAGCGCGCCCGACAGCTTAAAGAGGTAAACAAAATGGCATACAGCGAAAAAGTGGTGGACCACTACGAAAACCCCCGCAACGTCGGCTCCTTCGAAAAGGGCGACGAATCGGTAGGCACCGGCATGGTCGGCGCGCCGGCTTGCGGCGATGTGATGAAGCTGCAGATCAAGGTCAATCCGGTCACCGGCGTGATCGAAGACGCGCGCTTCAAGACTTACGGCTGCGGTTCCGCGATCGCTTCCAGCTCGCTCGTGACCGAATGGGTCAAGGGCAAGACGCTGGACGAAGCGGCCAGCATCAAGAACAGCGCGATCGCCGAAGAGCTGGCCTTGCCGCCGGTCAAGATTCACTGCTCCATCCTGGCCGAAGACGCCATCAAGGCCGCCGTGAACGACTACAAACAAAAGCACGCGCACTGATCAAAACCGCGTTACCCGTCAGCTGTTTCATTTCCGAGTGATTTAAATGTCCGTAACCCTCACTGATGCAGCCGCAAGGCACGTGACCCGCTACATGACCAAGCGCGGCAAAGGTGTTGGCGTGCGCCTGGGCGTCAAGACCACCGGCTGCTCCGGCCTGGCTTACAAACTGGAATACGCCGACGAGATCGCGCCGGAGGACGTCGTGTTTGAAGACAACGGTGTCAAGGTGTTGGTCGATCCGAAAAGCATGGCTTATATCGACGGCACCAAGCTGGACTTTGTGCGTGAAGGCTTGAACGAAGGTTTCAAGTTCATCAACCCCAACGAGCGTGACCGTTGCGGCTGCGGCGAAAGTTTCCGGGTTTGACGGGCCAGCGGTCTTACGCGTGCCGCACCCTTACCCAAGCCGCCTCCACTGATGGTGCTGGCGGCTTTTTCTCGGCATGAACCTTCAATCCACTGATTTCGAGCTTTTCGGCGTGCCCCAGCGTTTCGCGCAGGATCGCGCCGCGCTGGACGCGCGCTGGAAGGACCTGCAGCGCGAGGCGCACCCCGACAAGTTCGCTGCCCAGGGCGCGGCGGCGCAGCGTGTGGCCATGCAGTGGTCGGTGCGCATCAATGAGGCCTACCAGCGCCTGAAGGACCCGCTGAAGCGGGCGAGTTATCTGTGTGAGCTCAATGGCGCGCCCATCAACGCCGAGAAAAACACCGCCATGCCGCATGATTTCCTGGTGCAGCAGATGCAGTGGCGCGAAGCGCTGGATGAGGCCGAGACCGCCGAGGATTTTGAGGAAATCGCCTCGCGGGCGATGTCGAGTGGGCGCGAGAAGCTGTCAAAAATAGCGCAATTGCTGGACGTGGACAGGGACTTTCCCGCGGCCGCCCGGCAGGTCAGAAGCCTTATGTTTATTGAGCGCTTTGCCAGCGAAGTCGATGCGCGCATCGACCTGCTGGGACAATAGGAACCTGTTCAAGGCATTACAGAAAAAGTACGACAAGCACGCATGGCACTCCTGCAAATCTCCGAACCCGGCCAGACGCCCGACCCGCACCAGCGGCGCATTGCGATCGGCATCGACCTGGGCACCACACACTCGCTGGTCGCCAGCGTGCGCAACGGCGTGTCCGAATGCCTGCCGGACGAGCAGGGAAGGGTGCTGCTGCCCAGCGTGGTGCGCTATCTGGAGGGCGACAAGCGCCAGATCGGCTATGAGGCCCTGGCGGCGCAGGTCGAGGACCCGCGCAATACCATTTCTTCGGTCAAGCGCCTGATGGGGCGCGGCATTGACGACATCGGCAGCCGTACCCAGCTGCCTTACGAGCTCAACGACAAGCCGGGCATGGTCACGCTGCAGACCGTTGCCGGCGAGAAAAGCCCGGTCGAGATCAGCGCCGAGATCCTGGCCACGCTGCGCTACCGCGCCGAAGACACCTTTAACGACGACATCTACGGCGCCGTGATCACCGTGCCGGCTTACTTCGATGACGCCCAGCGCCAGGCCACCAAAGACGCCGCGCAACTGGCGGGCCTGAATGTGCTGCGCCTGCTCAATGAACCCACGGCGGCCGCGATTGCCTACGGCCTGGACAACGCCAGCGAAGGCGTTTACGCCGTCTACGACCTGGGCGGCGGTACTTTCGATATTTCCATCCTGCGCCTGACGCAAGGCGTTTTCGAGGTGGTGGCGACCGGCGGCGATTCGGCGCTCGGCGGTGACGACTACGACCGCGCGCTGGTCGACTGGGTGCTGGCCAAGGCGGGCCTGGCGGCCGATACCCTCACGCCTGCGGACAAAGCTGCCCTGCAGCGCACCGCGCGAAACTGCAAGGAAGCGCTGTCGGCCGCCGATCCCGTGCCTTTTTCGGTGCAGCTGGCCAAGGCCCTTGTCAACTTCGAGATGAAGGCCGAAGACTTCGAAACCGCGACGGCCCATCTGACCCAGCGCACGCTGGCAGCCGTCCGCAAGGCGCTGCGCGATGCCAGGCTGGCCAAGGAAGACATCCAGGGCGCGGTGCTGGTGGGGGGCTCCACGCGCATGCCTCAGGTGCGCAAGGCGGTGGCCAGTTTCTTCGGCCGTGAGCCGCTGGTCAACCTCAATCCCGACGAAGTGGTGGCGCTGGGCGCGGCCATTTCCGCCAACCAGCTGGCCGGCAACAACACCGGTGATGAGTTGCTCTTGCTGGATGTGATTCCGCTGTCGCTGGGCATAGAGACCATGGGCGGGCTGGTCGAACGCATCGTGCCGCGCAACCAGACCATTCCCACGGCCATGGCGCAGGACTTCACCACCTACCAGGACGGCCAGACCGCCCTGGCCCTGCATGTGGTGCAGGGCGAGCGCGACCTGGTGGCCGACTGCCGCAGCCTGGCCCGCTTCGAATTGCGCGGCATTCCGCCCATGGTGGCCGGCGCCGCGCGCATCCGCGTGACTTTTACGGTCGATGCCGACGGCCTGCTCAGCGTCAACGCGAAAGAGCAGGTCAGCGGTGTCGAGGCGCGCATTGACGTGAAGCCTTCCTACGGCCTGTCCGACGAAGACATCGCGCGCATGCTGCAGGACAGTTTTTCGACCGCCCAGCAGGACATGAATGCCCGCGCCCTGGCTGAGGCCAAAGTCGATGCGGACCGCATGATCCTGGCCACACAAAGCGCGCTGGCCGCGGATGCCGACCTGCTGAGCCCTCCTGAACGCGCACAGATCGACAGCCTGATCACCGGCCTGGCCGACACGCGCGCGCACGGCGACGCGGCCGCGATAGAGGCAGCCACCCAGGCCCTGGCCAAAGGCACAGAGGCCTTCGCCGCCCAGCGCATGAACCGGGGCATCAAACAAGCCCTGGCCGGTAAAAACATCGAGGCGGTTTGAGCCGACTGACTGAGACAACCATGCCCATCATCAAAATACTGCCTCACCCCGAATACTGCCCGCAGGGCGCTGAAATCAGCGCGCCGGCCGGCACCTCGATCTGCGAAGCCCTGCTCGACAACAAGATCAACATCGAGCACGCCTGCGACTTGAGCTGCGCCTGCACCACCTGCCACGTTGTCGTGCGCGAGGGCTTCGACTCGCTCAACGAGCTCGACGAAAGCGAGGAAGACCTGCTGGACCGCGCCTGGGGCCTGGAGCCCAATTCGCGCCTGAGCTGCCAGGCCGTGCTGGCCCAGACCGACGTGACGGTGGAAATACCCAAATACTCCATCAACCACGCCAAGGAAAACCACTGAGTTTTCGGGGAAAACCGGGCGTGGGCGGCCCTGCGCGGAGGCGATAATCGAGCCATGCGCCAAATCGTTCTTGACACCGAAACCACCGGTCTTTCCGCCGAAAACGGCGACCGCATCATCGAAATCGGCTGTGTGGAGTTGGTGGCCCGCAAGCTCACCGGCAACAATCGCCACTTCTACCTGAACCCCGAGCGCGACAGCCATGAGGACGCGCTCAAGGTCCACGGCATCAGCAACGAGTTCCTGAAGGACAAGCCCAAGTTCGCCGCCGTGGCCGACGAGCTGCTGGAATACCTGCAGGACGCCGAGATCATCATCCACAACGCGCCCTTTGACGTGAGCTTCCTCAACAAGGAACTCGAACTCATAGGCCGCCCGCCCATCAAGCATTGCGTGGCCAAGGTCACCGACAGCCTGATGATGGCCAAGGAGCTGTTTCCGGGCAAACGCAACTCGCTGGACGCTCTGTGCGACCGGCTGGAGGTCGACAATTCAGGCCGTACCCTGCACGGCGCCTTGCTGGATGCTGAACTGCTGGCCGACGTCTACATCAACCTGACCCGTGGGCAGAACGCGCTGGTCATGGATGTGGGCGATGCGGCCCAGGAGGGCGACAACAACGTACCGCAGATAGACCTGAGCCTGTTTGAACTGCCTTTGCTGGCGGCCAATGAGCAGGAAGCCGCCGAACATGAAAAATTGCTGGCCGGGATCGACAAGGCGAGCAAGGGAAAAACGGTCTGGCGCGCCCTGGCGGCCTGAACTGAGACGCAATTCCGGAGGTGGGTCGGAAAAACGGCCCAAAACACCATATAATCATAGGCTGACCGATAGGGCGGTTAGCTCAGGGGTAGAGCACTGCATTCACACTGCAGGGGTCGCAAGTTCGAAACTTGCACCGCCCACCAGAATTTGACGAAGAAAAAGGCCAAGTCTTGCGACTTGGCCTTTTTTCATTGGGCGCCGTTTTTTCGCGGACTTAGAGCACTTCGCTCGCGAAATCAGCCAGGCGTGAACGCTCGCCGCGCGCCAGCGTGATGTGCCCGCCATGCGGCCAGCCTTTGAAGCGGTCCACGGCAAAGGTCATGCCCGAGGAGCCTTCGGTCAGGTAGGGCGTGTCAATCTGCGCCAGGTTGCCCATGCAGATGATCTTGGTGCCCGGGCCGGCCCGCGTGATCAACGTTTTCATCTGCTTGGGCGTCAGGTTTTGCGCCTCGTCGATGATGACGTACTTGTTCAGAAAGGTACGGCCGCGCATAAAGTTCATGCTTTTGACCTTGATGCGCGAGCGGATCAGCTCGTTGGTGGCGGCGCGGCCCCATTCGCCAGAACCGCTGTCGGTCTTACCCAGCACTTCGAGGTTGTCGTCCAGTGCACCCATCCAGGGGCCCATTTTTTCCTCTTCGGTGCCCGGCAGGAAGCCGATGTCCTCGCCGACGCTGACCGTGGCCCGCGTCATGATGATTTCGGTGTAGCGCCGGTCGTCGAGCACCTGCGTGAGGCCGCTGGCCAGCGCCATCAGCGTCTTGCCGGTGCCCGCCGTGCCGGCCAGCGTGACGAAGTCGACTTCGGGGTCCATCAGCAGGTTCATGGCGAAATTCTGCTCGCGGTTGCGCGTGGTGACGCCCCAGACGGCGTTTTTGAGGTGGTTGTAGTCCTTCAGGGTCTTGAGCACCGCGGTTTTCGCCCGGATTTCCGTCACACGGGCATACAGCGGCGGCTCGCCAGGGGCCTCAAAGAACACAAACTGGTTGATCAGCAGGCTGCCCACAATGGGGCCGGTGATGCGGTAGAAGGTGTGGCTGCCTTGTTGCCAGCTTTCGATGGTCTTGCTCTGGCGTGTCCAGAAATCCGCGGGCAGGGCCAGCGAACCGGAATACAGCAGGTCGCCGTCTTCCAGGGTTTTGTCGTTCTGGTAGTCGTCGGTCGCCAGGCCCAGGGCGCGCGCCTTGACGCGCATATTGATGTCCTTGGACACCAGGACCACCTCGCGCGGCGCATATTCCTTGCGCAGGGCCTCGACCACGCCCAGGATCTGGTTGTCGGCCTTGCCCTGCGGCAGGCTCATGGGCAGCGTGTAGTCGAGCGGCTTGGTCTGGAAAAACAGGCTGCCGCCCGCTTCAGGGTGGCCGGTTGTGTCCAGCTTCAAGCCCTTGCCGATATCGGCGCCCTGGGCGCCTGCCAGCGCGTCCAGCGTGCGGCTGGTCTGGCGGGCGTTGCGCGCCACCTCGGTCATGCCCTTTTTATGGCCGTCGAGCTCTTCGAGCACGATCATGGGCAGGAAGATGTCATGTTCCTCGAAGCGGAACAGGCACATCGGGTCGTGCATCAGCACATTGGTGTCCAGCACGAACAGCTTGGCTGGGCCGGTGCGTTTGGGCTTTTTTGGCTTGACCGGCTCGGGCAGGGCAATGCTCTCTTTTTTACGGCTGTTTGCAGGCGTTCTGTCTGGGTTGGAAGGCTCTTTGCCTTTGAAGGCCACCGGGTGGCTGCCTTCTCCTGCCGCGCGGCTGTCAAACAGGTCCATTACCGGGGGTTTCTGGGCGGATTCGGTACGCTCCGTTTTCCGGGCGACTTTCGAAGGCGAGCGGGCGGGCGCGTCGAGCGCATCAGGCGAGAGCAGGGCGGCACGTTTGGTCGGGGCGGGGGGGAGGGGCATAGTGCTTAAAACTCTCTAAAAAAGAGGGGTTCCAGAAGCGAAAAAGCCGCCTTGAAACCAGGGCGGCTTTTTCTTTTGGCGCAGTTGCGAAGGTCAACAGCATGAGTTCATTATGCACAACTCAAGTGACAGGGCAATCCTTTGTTGCTAACTGGCCTCAGTGGGGTTTCAGGCGGCTTTTTTGAGGGCCTTGACGGCCTTGAGCACGTCGTCCACATGGCCAGGCACTTTCAGGCCGCGCCACTCCTCTTTGAGCAGGCCGTCGGCACCCACCAGGAAGGTGCTGCGCTCTATGCCTTTGACCTTTTTGCCGTACATGATCTTGTTCTTGACCACGCCGAACATGTGGCACATTTTTTCTTCGGTGTCCGCGATCAGCTCGAACGGCAGTTCAAGCTTGGACTTGAACTCGTCGTGGGATTTCATGTTGTCGCGCGAGACGCCGAAGACCGTCGCGCCGGCCTTCACGAAGTCCTTGTAGCGGTCACGGAACTGCATGGCTTCCGTGGTGCAGCCAGGCGTGTTGTCCTTGGGATAGAAGTACAGCACCACGACTTTGCCGAGGTGGGACTGGTTGGAAACCTTGATGCCGCCGGTGGCGATCGCTTCAAATTCGGGGAGTGGTTTATTGACGACGACTGCCATACTGAGTAGACCCTGACGAAAGTAGTTGTAATTGGCCGCGCCTTTTGACAACCGACCCGGGACGTCATCCCGGGATGTGGTGCCAAGTGCAACCCTAGATTTTACCCTGAAAGAGAGGTCATTTCAGGCTTCTGTTCCTTCTGTTTCAATCAGCAGGGCGGCAATCACCTGGCGGCCTTCACCCGCGAGGATGTTGTAGGTGCGGCAGGCGGCAAGCGTGTCCATGGTTTCAACGCCAATGCGCTGCTCCATCAGGGCGCGCAGAAACGCGGGAGGCACAAAGCGCAGGCGGGCGCCGCTGCCGAAGATCACGAGTTCGGGCCGGGTTTCGGCCAGCAGGGCGAAGTGCTCGGCGGTGAGCTGCTCAAAGCGTGCGCAGTTCCAGTTGAATTTCTCGCCGCGCGAGCCGATCACGACGCTGTGCTCGATTTTTTCGGCCACACCCTCGCGCCCCAGGCCCACCCAGCCGGGGCCGTAGCCGAGGATGGACTGGACGTCGAGGCGGTCTGGCTGAAGTTTCATGCGGAAAGGGTCCGGGCGTTGTGAGGTGTGGCGCGGCTGTGCGCGGGGGCTTGTGTGCGGCTGTTTTGCCAGCGAAAAGCCTCTTTTATGTGGTCAAATTATAGATTCCGCCCGAATTCCACGCTGCAATGCGCCGTATCGCCCCGGTTGGCGGCAGGGTGAGCGGCGCGGCCTCCGTCCAAAGTCTTCTTAACGCTTCATGAAACCGATCACCAAATCCGCCAAGCTTGCCAATGTGCTGTACGACATCCGCGGCCCGATCATGGACGCCGCCAAGCAGATGGAGGAAGAGGGCCAGAAGCTCATCAAGCTCAATATTGGCAACCTCGCGGTGTTCGGTTTTGACGCGCCCGAGGAAGTCCAGCAGGACATGATCCGCAACCTGCCCGCCTCGGCCGGTTATTCGGACAGCAAGGGCATTTTTGCGGCGCGCAAGGCCGTGATGCATGAAACCCAGAAGCAGGGCATCAAGGGCGTCACGCTGGACGACATTTACCTCGGCAACGGCGCGAGCGAGCTGATTTCCATGGCCACCAACGCCTTGCTCGACGACGGCGACGAATTGCTGCTGCCGGCGCCCGACTACCCGCTGTGGACCGCGTCCACCAGCCTTTCGGGCGGCACGCCGGTGCACTATCGCTGCGATGAAAACAATGGCTGGATGCCCAACCTGGACGACATCCGCGCCAGGATCACGCCCAAGACCAAGGCCATCGTGGTCATCAACCCCAACAACCCCACGGGCGCGCTGTATTCCGACGAGCTGCTCAAAGGCATCATCGGCATCGCGCGCGAGCACGGCCTGGTCATCCTCGCCGACGAGGTCTACGACAAGGTGCTGTACGACGGCGTCAAGCACACGGCGATTGCCAGCCTGTCGACCGACGTGCTCACGTTGACCTTCAATTCGCTGTCCAAAAGCTACCGCTCCTGCGGCTACCGCGCGGGCTGGCTGGTGGTGTCCGGCCCCAAGAAGCAGGCGCAGGACTACATCGAAGGCCTGAACATGCTGGCCAACATGAAACTGTGCTCCAACGTGCCGGGCCAGTGGGCCATACAGACCGCGCTGGGCGGCTACCAGAGCATCAACGACCTGACCTGCGAGGGTGGGCGCCTGCGTCGCCAGCGCGACATGGCCTACGAACTCATCACCGCCATTCCCGGCGTCACCTGTGTCAAACCCAGCGCCGCGCTCTACATGTTCCCGCGGCTGGATCCCGAGGTCTACCCGATCAAGGACGATCGCCAGTTCTTCCTGGAACTCCTCAAGGAGACCAAGGTCATGCTGGTGCAGGGCACGGGCTTTAACTGGGCCGAGCCTGACCACTTCCGCATCGTTTTCCTGCCGCATGAGGAAGACCTGCGCGAAGCCATAGGCCGCATTGCGAAGTTCCTCGAGAACTACCGCAACAACCGAACTTGACCCTGTATTCGGCCCCTCTCCTTTTTTCGCACCCCTTGGGGTGCGGGCATCCAAGATCAACGTAAAGCAAGACCCGAGCGACTATGAAACCGACGAATTTGAGCCCCATCCGCGTAGGCCTCCTGGGTATAGGCACGGTGGGCAGCGGCACCTACAACGTGCTCCAGCGCAACCAGGAAGAAATCCGCCGCCGTGCCGGCCGGGGCATTGAAATCACCATGGTCGCCGACCTCGACGTGGCGCGCGCCAAGGCGGCCGTCGGCGCGGGTGTGCAGGTGGTGGACGACGCGCGCAAGGTCGTGGCCAGCCCCGACGTCGACATCGTGATCGAGCTCATAGGCGGCTATGGCATCGCCAAACAACTGGTGCTGGAAGCCATTGAGGCCGGCAAGCACGTGGTCACCGCCAACAAGGCGCTGCTGGCCGTGCACGGCACCGAGATTTTCGCGGCGGCCCACCGCAAGGGCGTGATGGTGGCGTTTGAGGCGGCCGTCGCCGGCGGCATCCCCATTATCAAGGCGCTGCGCGAGGGCCTCACGGCCAACAGCATCCAGTGGATCGCCGGCATCATCAACGGCACCACCAACTTCATCCTGTCCGAGATGCGCGACAAGGGCCTGGACTTCGACGCGGTGCTCAAGGAAGCACAGCGCCTGGGCTACGCCGAGGCCGATCCCACCTTCGACATCGAGGGTGTGGACGCCGGCCACAAGGTCACGCTGATGTCGGCCATCGCCTTCGGCATCCCTGTGCAGTTCGACAAGGCTTATGTCGAAGGCATCACCGGCCTGGCCGCTCAGGACATCCGTTATGCCGAGCAGCTCGGCTACCGCATCAAGCTGCTGGGCATCACCAAGCGCGCCGCCAACGGCATCGAGCTGCGCGTGCACCCCAGCCTGGTGCCGGCCAAGCGCCTGATCGCCAACGTGGAAGGCGCGATGAATGCCGTGGTGGTGCAGGGCGACGCCGTCGGCACCACGCTGTACTACGGCAAGGGCGCGGGCAGCGAGCCGACCGCCAGCGCCGTGATCGCCGACCTGGTGGACATCGCCCGCCTGCACACGGCCGATCCCGAGCACCGCGTGCCGCACCTGGCCTTCCAGCCCGACGCCATGAGCGACCTGCCCGTGGTGCCGATGGCCGAGGTCGTCACCAGCTACTACCTGCGCCTGAAAGTCGCCGACGAGGCCGGCGTGCTGGCCAAGGTCACCGGCATCCTGGCCGGCGCGGGCATCAGCATAGACGCCATGTTGCAGCGTGAAGCCGATGAAGTGGGCGGCGAGGGTTCCACCCACACCGACCTCATCATCCTCACGCACGACTGCGTGGAAGCCAAGATGAACAACGCCCTGGCGCAAATGCAGGGGCTGCCCACGGTGCTGGCGCCCATCACGCGTATCCGCAAGGAGGAGCTGGCCTGATGCTGTACCTCTCCACCCGCGGCCACGCCGACCGCAAGCGCTTTTGCGAAATCCTGCTCGAGGGCCTGGCGCCGGACGGCGGCCTGTATCTGCCCGAAAGCTATCCGCAGGTTAACGAGGCAACCCTGGCCAAATGGCGCGGCCTGGCTTATGCCGACCTGGCCTTCGAAATCCTCTCGCTGTATGTCGACGACATTCCCGCCGTCGATCTCCAGGCAATCTGCCGCAAGACCTACACCGAAGAGGTGTTCGGCACAAAAGCCATCGTCCCGCTGAAGAAGCTCGAGGGCGGCCTCTACCTCGAAGCCCTGTCCAACGGCCCTACGCTGGCCTTCAAGGACATGGCCATGCAGCTGCTGGGCAACCTCTTTGAGTACGAGCTGGCGCGGCGCGGCGAAGAGCTCAACATCCTGGGCGCCACCAGCGGCGACACCGGCAGCGCGGCCGAATACGCCATGCGCGGCAAAAAAGGCGTGCGCGTCTTCATGACCTCGCCGAACGGCCGCATGAGCCCCTTCCAGCAGGCGCAGATGTTCAGCCTGCAGGACGAGAACATCCACAATATCGCGATCGAAGGCGTGTTCGACGACTGCCAGGACATCGTCAAGGCCGTGTCCAACGACCTGGCCTTCAAGCGCCAGTACAAAATCGGCACCGTCAACTCCATCAACTGGGCGCGCCTGATGGCGCAGGTGGTCTACTACTTCGCCGGTTACTTCCAGGCCACAAACAAGAACACCGAAAAAGTCGACTTCACCGTCCCCTCGGGCAACTTCGGTAATGTCTGCGCCGGCCATGTGGCCCGCATGATGGGCCTGCCCATAGGCAAGCTGGTGGTGGCCACCAACGAAAACGACGTGCTCGACGAGTTTTTCCGCACCGGCGTCTACCGTGTGCGCAGCAGTGCCGACACGCATGAGACCTCCAGCCCCTCCATGGACATTTCCAAGGCCTCGAACTTCGAGCGCTTTGTGTTCGACCTGTTGGGCCGCGATGGCGCCAAGACCAGGGCCTTGTTCCACGACCAGCTCGGCAGCCAGGGCCGTTTTGACCTCAGCGCCGAGCCGGCTTTCAAGGCCGCCGCGCAGCGCTACGGCTTTGTGAGCGGCAAAAGCACCCATGCCGACCGCCTCGCCACGATTCGCGACACCCACAAGCGCTTCGCCACCACCATAGACACGCACACCGCCGACGGCGTGAAGGTGGCGCGCGAGCAGCTCCAGCCCGGTGTGCCCATGGTCGTGCTGGAGACCGCGCTACCCATCAAGTTCGCGGCCACGATTGAAGAAGCGCTGGGCCATGTACCCGAGCGGCCCGCCAAGTTCGAAGGCATTGAAGAGCTGCCCAAGCGCGTCAAGGTGCTGCCCGCCGATGCGGTCGTGATCAAGCGCTACATCGCCGACCATGTGCATTGATCCGGGCCGCAGCCCCGCCTGGAAAGCCCGGCCATGAACGTCGTCGGCTTCGCCGGCTACTCCGGTTCGGGCAAGACCACGCTGGTCGAAAAGCTGATCCCCGCACTCAAGGCGCGTGGCCTGCGCGTGTCGGTGGTCAAGCATGCCCACCATAAATTCGACATCGACCACCCCGGCAAGGACACCTTTCGCCACCGCGTGGCCGGCGCCTTCGAGGTGGTGGTGGCTTCGCAGAACCGGCTGGCGCTGATGCGCGAGTTTGAAAAACCGGCCGAGATGTCGGTGCACCAACTGATCGCCGAGCTCTACGGCGGTGTGGACTGGGTGCTGGTCGAAGGCTTCAAGAGCAGCGACCTGCTCAAGATCGAGGTCTGGCGAGGCCCCTCGGCCGACTATGCCGGCAAACCCTGTCTCTACATGGATGACGACTTCATCGTCGCCATCGCCACCGACGCCCCCGGCCAGTTGCCTCAGGCAACCTTGCGCCCGGTGCTGGATTTGAACGACGGCGATGCCGTGGCCGAGTACCTGGTCAACAATCAGGAACGCTTTGCCTATTCCTTCGAAGACCGCTTCGGCTAGGCCTGGGTAAAGGTCAGCTCCAAGCCAGCCAACTTTGTTCTGTTCATGCCCTTGTTCCGGACACCCCGACCATGAGTTCTGCTTCCACCACCACGCCCGCCAGCCCCGCGCCCCAGCCCGGCCGCGCGCCCCTGAAGCCGCTGGATCAGGCGCTGGCCGAATTGCTGGCCCGCGCGGCGCCCTTGGCCGGCGCTGAGGCGGTCTCCACTTTTGACGCGGACGGCCGTGTGCTGGCGCAGGACCTGCTCTCCAGCCTCGACGTGCCGGCGCACGACAACAGCTCCATGGACGGTTATGCCGTGCGCGCTTCCGACTGGGTTGAGGGCGCCGTGCTGCGGGTCGGCCAGCGCATCCCGGCCGGCAGCAGCGGCCATGCGCTGGCGCCGGCCTCGGCGGCGCGCATCTTCACCGGCGCGCCCATTCCGCCCGGCGCCGATGCCGTGGTCATGCAGGAAGACTGCGAGGCTGTGGATGAGGGCGTGCGCATCAAGGCCCAACCCCAGCCCGGCCAATGGATCCGCCGCCGCGGCGAGGACGTCGCCGCCGGCGCCGTGGTGCTGCGCCGCGGTGAACGCCTGACACCCGCCTCGCTGGGCCTGGCCGCCAGCATAGGCTTTGACAAACTGCAGGTCGCGCCCCGCGTGCGTGTGGCCCTGTTCTCGACTGGCGATGAGCTCGTCATGCCCGGCGAGGTCGCGCCGGCCGACATGAAGCCCGGCGCCATCTACAACTCCAACCGTTTCTTTTTGCGCGCCTTGCTGTTGCGCCTGGGCTGCACGGTGACCGACCTCGGCATCGTGCCCGACCGGCTGGACGCCACCATCGCCGCGCTCAAGGGCGCGAGCCAGGCGCACGACCTGATACTCACCAGCGGCGGCGTGTCCGTCGGCGAGGAAGACCACATCAAGCCGGCCGTGCAGGCGCTGGGCGAACTCGCCCTCTGGCAGATCGCGATGAAGCCGGGCAAGCCCTTTGCCTACGGCAAACTCGGCGGCGCGCATTTCATCGGCCTGCCGGGTAACCCCGTGTCCAGCTTTGTGACCTTTCTGGTGCTGGTGCGTCCCTTCCTGCTCAAGCTGCAGGGCGCGGCCGAGGTGGCCCCCAGCCCCATCGCATTGCCCGCGCATTTCGACTGGCCCAAGGCCGACAAGCGCCGCGAGTTCTTGCGCGCCAGGCGCAATGCCGCCGGCGGGCTGGAGCTGTTCAGTAACCAAAGCTCGGGTGTGCTGACCTCGGCCGTCTGGGGCGATGGCGTGATCGACAACCCGGCCGGCCAGGCGATTGCCCATGGCGACATGGTGCAGTTCATCCCGTTCTCGGCGCTGATGGCCTGACGCGCCGCATCAAGGCCTTCCCATGAAAGTCACGGTCAAATACTTTGCCTCCATCCGCGAAGCCATAGGGCAGGGCAGCGAGCTGCGCGACACCGCCGCCACCACGCTGGGGGCCCTGCGCGATGAATTGCTCGCGGCCACGCCTGCGCATGGCGCCAGCCTGGCGCGCGGCAGGTCGGTGCGCATGGCGCTCAACCAGGTCATGTGCGATGAAACGGCCGCCCTCAGCGAAGGCTGCGAAGTCGCTTTCTTTCCGCCCGTGACCGGCGGCTGAGCCCGCCCCTTCAGGCGGCCAGCAGCGCGTCCAGCCCCTGCAGGCGCTCGGCCAGTTCGGTGGAGGCTCGTGTCATCGGGCTGCGCAGCTCATTGCGAAGCAGGCCTTGCCCGGCCAGGACGGCCTTGAGCGGTCCGGGGTTGGGCTCGGCGAACAGGCCTTCAATCAGCGGCTGCAGCGGTGCCCACAAGGCCTCGGCCCCCGCCAGGTCGCCTGCCTGGATGCGCCGCAGCACTTGCACAAAACGTTCCGTGTGCAGATGGGCCGCCGCCGCAATCGCGCCCCGGCCGCCCTGCGAAGCAGTCGCGAAAATATTCACATCCTCGCCCGCCAGCACCTGCAAGCGCCCATCGGCAATCAGCGCCCGCGTTTTCGCCGGGTCGCCGCCGCAGTCTTTGAGCGCCTGTATGCGCGCGTGGCCGGCCAGCGCCAGGATCGTTTCAAGCTCCATGCGGCTGCCCGTGCGATAGGGAATGTCATAGAGGATCACCGGCACGGCGCTCACGTCGGCCAGGGCGGTGAACCATTCGATCAGCCCGGCCTGCGACGGCCGGATGTAGCAGGGCGCGGGCAGCAGGATGCCGGCCAGGCCCAGTGTGCCCAGAGCCTTGATGCGCGCCGCCATCTTGCCCAGGTGGTAGCCCGACAGGCCCATGACCACCGGCAGGCCGGGGGCTTGCGCCATCACGGTCTGCAGCGTTGCCAGCTGCTCGTCCTCGTCCAGCGCGGCGGCTTCGCCGGTGGAACCGCAGACCACCAGCCCGGCGATGCCGCTGTCCTTGTAGTGCGCCACCAGGCGCTTGAGTGCGCCGTGGTCGACCTTGCCCTGGTCAAACGGGGTGACAAGAGGGATCCAGAGACCCGAGAAATCGGTGTTGGCCTGATCGGCCTGGTTGGCACTGAGCGCTGTTTGCATGAAGACACATCCCAAAAAACTGACCGGCTTGAAAGGCCGTCGTCAGAACAAGAGAAGGTGCCCGCAAAAGACTAAGAGTAATAACCGGCGGTTCCATCGCTCATTCGACGACGGAACCGCAGCCCCGGTCAAATGAGCAACGGTTTTTTCGATTTGCTGGCGCACACCCCAAGGCCGCGGGCGCTGTCGTGCGTCCGGGTGGCGAAGGGGCGGGTGGGGCCAGTCATGCGGCAAATCTTACCGTAGGCGGCTGCTTTGAGGGTGGGCGAGTGGCAAAATTGCCACTATGGCTTCACCGCGCGTCCTGATCACCACCGATGACTTCAACCTCGCCGACGAGGTGGCCGCACTGCGTGCCGGCGACAAGCGGGTGGGCGCTGTCTGCACCTTCACAGGCACGGTCCGTGACCGCAATGACGGCCTGAGCGTCAGCAGCATGGAGCTGGAGCACTACCCCGGCATGACCGAAAAAGCCATAGAGGCCATGATCGACGAGGCCATGGCGCGCTTTGACATCTTCGGCGCGCGCGTGATCCACCGCGTCGGCCTGCTGCAGCCGCTGGACCAGGTGGTGATGGTGGCCGTGACCTCGGCGCACCGCGGCGAAAGCTTCAAGGCCTGCGAGTTCCTGATGGACTACCTCAAGACCCAGGCGCCGTTCTGGAAAAAAGAACAAACGCCCGAGGGTGCGCGCTGGGTTGATGCGCGCGTTGCCGACGACGCGGCGCTGGCCAAATGGGGCATCACGGCATCCAACGCCTGATGTTCAGTAGCTGACCGGGTCCCGGTACACCGCTTCGTCGTGAATCGCCCAGTAGGCCTCATACAGCCGCGTCGTGATGGGGCCGGGAAACTGCGGCAGGGGTACGCCATCAAGCTTTGCAATCGGCAAAATGCCGCCACCGGTCGAAGTTAAAAATACTTCGTCGGCACTGCGCAGCAGCGCGGCGGGTACCGGCGCTGCCCTCAGCGGGATGTCCAGGCGCCCGCACAGCTCCATCGCGGTGCGCCGCGAAATCCCTTCAAGCACGCCCTGGTCGGCCGTGTACACGATGCCATCCTTGGCCATGAACACGTTGAAGCCCGGGCCTTCGGTGATGTTGCCGGCAGCGTCCACCACGCAACTGGTATCGCGCCCACGGTCGTAGGCGTCGAACATGGACTGCACCATGTCCATCCAGTGGTAGTTCTTGACGGTCGGGTCCACCGAGGCCGCCGGGATGCGCTGGCGGTCGCTGATGTGCAGGTCCAGCCCGGCCAGTTGCTTTTCTCGCGAGGCGATCCAGACATAGGGCAGGGCATAGGCGTAAAACCGGTTCTGCGCCAGGCGCGGGTCGCGCGCGCCGCGCGGCGGCACACCGCGGGTGCAGACCATGGCAACGTAGGCGTCCTGCAGCCCGCCGGCGCGCACGCAGGCGTGCAGGATGTCCCGCAGCTCACTGCGGCTGTAGGGGATGGCCAGGTGCATCTTTTCCATGCTGGCGAAAAAGCGCTCGATATGGTCGCCGAGCCGGAAAAAAGCGCCTTGCCAGGTGCTGGCCACGTCGTAGGTCACGTCCGAACGGGTGAAACCCCAGTCAAACAGGGAAATCTTGGCTTCCGACAGGGGCACGAATTCGCCTTCGACAAAGGCGCAACCGCCCTCGAATTCACCGGTTTTGACATCACGCATGGCGGTTTTCCTTGGTTAACTTGGAATGGGAGAGCAGTTTGCGAATTAATTGTACGAAGTTCAATATTAATTGAACGCTTTTCAATAAACCATAAAATGGCGCATTATTTCTGCTTCTGGAAACCGCCTTGCCCACCAAACCGCCTCCACCCCGTCGCGCCGGGCGTCCGCGCAAAACCGGCGACGCGGCAGGCGGCGCGGCACTGAGCCGCGAGTCCATCCTGCAAGCCGCGCTGGCCCTGATAGACCGCCAGGGCCCGCAGGCCTTCAACATCCGCGAACTGGCCCAGGCGCTCAAGGTGTTTCCGTCGGCGATTTACTGGTATGTGCCCAGCCGCAATGAACTGATTTCCGGAGCGGTGGCGTTGGCAATGAACGGCGTGGCCGACGACCTGGTCACGGGCCGCTGGCAGGCGCGCCTGGCCGCCTTGCTGCGGCGCTACCGCGAGGTGCTCAGGCGCCACCCCAGGCTGGCTCCCCTGGTGGCCAGTGAACTGATCTACAACGCGACCTTTGACGCCACCATGCTGGACCACCTGGTGCAATTGCTCGAAGACGCCGGTTTTGCCGGCGCCGACCTGGTCGATGCCTACAACGTGGTGTTTGCCGCCATGTGCGGTTTCGCGACCATGGAGCTGTCCACCGCGCCGGCCGAAGACGCCCAGGCCTGGGAAAGCGCCTGCCGCGCCCAGATCGCTCGCGTCGACGCGGCTCGCCAGCCCGCGCTTGCGCGGCATCTGGACGCAATGCAGAACCGGGCGTTTGTGCTGCGCTGGTCCAGCGGCGACGGTCAGCCGCTGGACAGCGGCTTTGAGGCCTGGGTCGATGTGATCGTGCGCGGCGTCGAGTCGCGGGTCAGGGCCTTGCGCACCGCAGCGAAGGCTTCAAGGCCCGCGAGTTCCTGATGGACTACCTCAAGACCCAGGCGCCGTTTTCGAAAAAAGAACAAACGCCAGAGGGTACGCGCTGGGTCGGTGCGCGCGTTACCGGCGACGCGGCGCTGGCCAGATGGGGAATTTTGAACAATAACGCGTAAGCTACGCGGTCTTTTAATTGCGAAGGGGAGGCACTCGATGTTTCGTTGTTACAGCGCTTTTTCACTGTTTATCTGCTTTATCGGCTTGACCGGTTGTGCAAGCAACATCACACGACAAACGCCCGATGTACAGACCAGGCGGGTTAGCAGCGCCGAGGTCGTCTGGGTTAATCCCGGTGCTATACCCATGGCCGTCACCACCTCTTCTTATGGCCTTTACTCCTCACCGCCCGCTCCAAATATTGGATACGCCACGAAGGAGGTCGGAGAATTGTTGACTGAAATCCGGTCGCAAATGAGTACCCAAATTGAAACAGCCCTGAAAGAAGGCGGTGCGATACGCGGCGACGATGCGCAAATTCGCATCCGGGTCACTGGGACACACCACACCATCACGGGTCCAGGAGCCGTTTTGGTTGTTTCTGTTCATTTCAAGGAATCACCGCCAGGCGCAAAGCCATGGTCCGTTGAAATTAAGGGCGGCACACCCATCGGCAGTGACAACAAAAGCGTAGCAAGCAAGTTTGCGAGAACGGCTGTTGAGGAGTTGGCCGCAGCAGGAATTATTAAGGCAAAGCCGCAATAATTTCGGCCGCTTGGCTTGTCAATTCAGGTAGCGGGGCTTTTCCGCCTGTTCCAACGGCTCCTCGGCATCGGTTGCCGCTTCAAGGCTTGCCGTCTGAGGTGACTTGAGCCACTGGGATTTTTTGAGGCACTTGTTCAGGAGCTGCAACAAACCTTGAGCAAGCTGGGTGCTGATGGCGATCCGCACATGGCGCCCCGGCTCCGGCCCTTTTTCGGTGAAGTCCAGCTGCAGCTTGCCGGATTTCAGCAAGGCCATCTTGACTTCCGTCACCAGCAGCGGTTCCTTGCCCAGCGGCAGCGCGGCATCCTTGGCCTGGTAGGGCGTCTTGAAATCGCCGGCATAGGTCTGGGCTTCTTTTTTGAAGTTCTCCACCATGCGCTGGCGCTGGACGTCCTGCGGCGCCGCCGGGTCAATACCCTCAGCCTGCCGGGCCAGTTGGTCGGCGGCGGTCCGGGTCAGGACCGGCATCAGGGAGAGTGTCATGCGGCGGGTCAGCCACAGGCGCAATTCCTCGCTGTCATGGCTGCTGATGCGCACCAGGAGCCTGTCCTGCTCCTGGTGGTAGGTCACCGAGACCTGGTGGATGTTCATGGGGCGATTTTAGGGGCGGCGGGAAAATGCTTGAAAACCGGCCCCGGCTCCCCAGATACTGTGCAACACCCATCCGGATGGGCTTGGAGCCAGGCCTGCCGGAATCCACGGAGCCCTATTCATGCGACAAGACAAACTCACGACCAAATTCCAGGAAGCCCTGAGCGACGCGCAATCCCTCGCGCTGGGCAATGACAACGGCTACATCGAGCCGGTTCACCTGCTGGCTGCCATGCTGCGCCAGGACGACGGCCCGCGCGCGCTGCTGGAAAGGGCCGGCGTCAACGTGGGCGGCCTCACGCAGGCCGCCGACGCCGCCGTCAAAAAACTGCCCCAGGTGCAGGGCCAGGACCAGATCCAGGTCGGCTCCGAGCTCGCCAAGCTGCTGCAGGCCACTGAAAAAGAAGCCATCAAACGCAATGACCAGTTCATCGCCGGTGAACTCTTTTTGCTGGCCGTGGCCGACAGCAAGAGCGACGTGGGCCGCCTGGCCAAAGAGAACGGCCTGACCCGCAAGGCACTCGAAGCGGCGATTGACGCGGTGCGCGGCGGCCAGGGCGTGAACAGCGCCGACGCCGAAGGCCAGCGCGAAGCCCTCAAGAAATACTGCATGGACCTGACCGAGCGCGCCCGCCTGGGCAAGCTGGACCCGGTCATAGGCCGCGATGATGAAATCCGCCGCGCCATCCAGGTGCTGCAGCGCCGCACCAAAAACAACCCCGTGCTGATCGGCGAGCCCGGCGTCGGCAAGACCGCCATCGTCGAAGGCCTGGCCCAGCGCATCGTGGCCGGCGAAGTGCCCGACTCCCTCAAGGGCAAGCGTGTGCTCTCGCTTGACATGGCCGCGCTGCTGGCCGGTGCCAAGTTTCGCGGCGAGTTTGAAGAGCGCCTGAAATCCGTGCTCAATGAACTGGCCAAGGACGAAGGCCAGACCATCGTCTTTATCGACGAGCTGCACACCATGGTGGGCGCCGGCAAGGCCGAAGGCGCGATGGACGCGGGCAATATGCTCAAACCGGCGCTCGCGCGCGGCGAGCTGCACTGCGTGGGTGCCACCACACTCGACGAATACCGCAAGTACATCGAAAAAGACGCCGCGCTGGAGCGCCGTTTCCAGAAAATCCTGGTCGGCGAGCCCACGGTGGAGGCCACCATTGCCATCCTGCGCGGCCTGCAGGAAAAATACGAGGCGCACCACGGCGTGCAGATCACCGACCCGGCCATCGTGGCCGCGGCCGAGCTGAGCCACCGTTACATCACCGACCGCTTCCTGCCCGACAAGGCCATCGACCTGATCGACGAAGCCGCCGCCAAGATCAAGATCGAGATGGACTCCAAGCCCGAGGTCATGGACAGGCTGGACCGCCGCCTGATCCAGCTGCAGATCGAGCGCGAAGCCGTGCGCCGCGAAAAAGACGAAGCCTCGCAAAAACGCTTCGAGCTCATCGAAGAGGAAATCGCCAAGCTGCAAAAAGAGATCTCCGACCTCGATGAAATCTGGCAGGCCGAAAAAGCCCAGGCACTGGGCTCCAAGGACGTCATGGAGGAAATCGACCGCATCCGCTTCCAGATCGAGGAGTTCACCCGCAAGGGCGACTTCAACAAGGTCGCCGAGCTGCAATACGGCAAGTTGCCCGAGCTTGAAAAGCGCCTGAAGGAAGCGCAGGACAGCGAAGCCAGCAAGGGCAAGTCCAACGCGCCCACGCTGCTGCGCACCCAGGTCGGCGCCGAAGAGATCGCCGAGGTCGTGGCGCGCGCCACCGGCATCCCGGTCAGCAAACTGATGCAGGGCGAGCGCGACAAGCTGCTGCAGATGGAAGGCAAGCTGCATGAGCGCGTGGTCGGCCAGGACGAGGCCATCAGCGCGGTGGCCAACGCCATACGCCGCTCGCGCTCGGGCCTGAGCGACCCGAACCGTCCGACCGGCTCCTTCCTGTTCCTGGGCCCCACGGGCGTGGGCAAGACCGAGCTGTGCAAGGCGCTGGCCGGCTTTTTGTTCGACAGCGAAGACCATCTGGTGCGCGTCGACATGAGCGAATTCATGGAAAAGCATTCGGTGGCCCGCCTGATAGGCGCGCCTCCGGGCTATGTGGGCTATGAGGAAGGCGGCTACCTGACCGAGGCCGTGCGCCGCAAGCCCTACAGCGTGCTGCTGCTCGACGAGGTCGAAAAAGCCCACCCCGACGTGTTCAATGTGCTGTTGCAGGTGCTGGACGACGGGCGCCTGACCGACGGCCAGGGCCGCACGGTGGACTTCAAGAACACCGTGATCGTCATGACCAGCAACATTGGCTCGCCCATCATCCAGTCCATGGTCGGCAAGCCGACGGAAGAGATCAAGGAGGCGGTGACCGATGAGCTCAAGAACTATTTCCGGCCCGAGTTCCTGAACCGGATTGACGAGACCGTGGTGTTCCACGCGCTGGATGCGAAGAACATCGAGTCCATCGCTCGCATACAGCTCAAGGTGCTCATCGCCAGGCT
>Ga0102595_100292_pt1 | contig 40081 bp, 34 predicted proteins | sample Araplaol_mTSA_r2_2_FD_76864 | JGI IMG/M metagenome (GOLD analysis project Ga0102595, IMG submission 76864) | Arabidopsis root microbial communities from North Carolina, USA - plate scrape MF_Col_mTSA_r2 (SPADES assembly) (version 2) | ecosystem: Host-associated > Plants > Roots > Endosphere... | reverse complement strand
GCCCGGCTACCGCTACCAGTTCAGCGGCTCCACCAAAAACATGGCCGAGTCCTTCGGCTACGCGGTCTCCGCGCTGGTCATGGCGATTTTGTTCATCTACATGATCCTGGCCAGCCAGTTCAAGAGCTTTTTGCAGCCCATGGCGCTGATGACCTCGCTGCCGCTGACCCTGATCGGCGTGGTGCTGGCGCTGCTGCTGTTCCGCTCCACGCTGTCGATGTTCTCCATCATCGGCGTGGTGATGCTGATGGGCCTGGTCACCAAGAACGCCATCCTGCTGGTCGACTTCGCCATCCGCATGCGCGCCGACCGGCTGGACGTGGACGGCCACCGCGTGCCCGGCATGGAGCGCGGCGAGGCCCTGCTGCATGCCGCCAAGGTCCGGCTGCGCCCCATCCTGATGACCACACTGGCCATGATCTTCGGCATGGTGCCGCTGGCCTTTGCCCTGACGGAAGGCTCCGAGCAGCGCGCCCCCATGGGCCAGGCCGTCATAGGCGGCGTGATCACCTCCTCGCTGCTGACGCTGGTGGTGGTGCCCGTGACCTATTGCTACCTGGACGACCTGGGCCAGTGGTTCAAGCGCAAATTCGGCCCCAAAACCCGGCACGGCGCCGCCCCTGAAGCACCGCCCGCCCACCCTGCGCCTGTCATGGCCGGCCGCTAAAATCAAAGGTTTATCTCGTGAACCCCCTCTTCACTTCCCTTTCTTCCCCTATTTCGCCCAACCACAGGTCCGCCATGAACTACGAACAAGCCCGATTCAACATGATTGAACAGCAAATCCGCCCCTGGGAAGTGCTGGACAACCAGGTCCTTTCCCTGCTCGCCGTGGTCAAGCGCGAAGACTTCGTGCCGGCGGCCCACAAGGCCCTGGCCTTTGTCGACATGGAAATCCCGCTGCCGCCCCAGGCCAACCCCAGCCAGTGCATGCTGGCGCCCAAGGTCGAAGCCCGCATCCTGCAGGAGCTGGCCGTGCAAAAGCACGAAAAAGTGCTGGAGATCGGCGCCGGCTCCGGCTACATGGCCGCCCTGCTGGCGCACCGCGCGCAGCAGGTGATCACGCTTGAGATCGACCCCACGCTGGCGCAGATGGCACGCGACAACCTGCAGCGCGCCGGCGTCTACAACGCCGAGGTGCGCACCGGCGACGGTGCCGCCAAGCTGGCGCAAGCCGTGGCCGGCAACGACCCGCTGCGCGGCCCCTTCGATGTCATCGTGCTCAGCGGCTCGGTCGCCGAAGTGCCGGCCTCGCTGCTGTCCCTGCTCAAGGTCGGCGGGCGCCTCAGCGCCATCGTGGGCTTTGAGCCCGTGATGCGCGCCACCCTGGTCACCCGCGTGGCCGAAGACGCCTGGCGCACCACCCAGGCCTGGGACACCGTGGCGCCGCGCCTGCTGAACTTCCCTGAACCCTCGGCCTTCAGCTTCTGAACGCCGGCGGCAATACCCGATCACGACCGATCACGACACACCTGAAAGCGCCATCCATGGTTCCCCAGCTCAATCCCGCCGACTTCAGCGCCTGGCGCGACAACGCCGGCGCGGGCGCGCCCGCCCTGCCCGTGGTGCTCGACGTGCGCGAGCCCTGGGAACTGCAAACGGCCACGGTCAAGGAAGACGGCTTCCGGCTGGTGCATATCCCCATGCGCGAGATCCCCGCGCGCCTGCCCGAGCTGCAAGAGGCCGGTGCCGGCCAGCCTATCGCCTGTCTGTGCCACCACGGCATGCGCAGCCTGCAGGTGGCCAACTACCTCACGCAAAGCGGCTTCACCGAAGTCGTCAACCTGCAAGGCGGCATCAATGCCTGGTCGCAGCAGGTGGACCGCTCCGTGCCTGTGTACTGATCCTTTTTTATTCGCCGATCCCTTCATTTCTTCAGGACTCTTATGACCACGCCCAAGAAACCGCCGGCCCGCCCGGCGATGTTGCCCCTGTCGATTGCGGCCGCCGTGGCACTGCTGGCCATGGCCCCCCTGGCGCGAGCCCAGAGTCTCGTCGAGCTGTATGAATCGGCCCGCGCCTTCGACGCTTCCTACCAGTCGGCCAAGCTGCAATACGACGCCAACCTCGCCAAGGCCGACCAGGCCAAGGCCGGCATCCTGCCGACGGCGGGCCTCTCGGCCGGCGTGTCGCGCACCGCGTTTGAAAACACGGCCCCGGTGATAGACCGCAGCTTCAACACACAAAACGCCACGCTCAACCTCTCGCAGCCGCTGTACCGCCCGGCCAACTGGGCCACCTACCAGCAGGCGTCGCGGCAGGTGGACCTGGCCAAGGCCCAGTTGGAAACCGCCGACCAGGACCTGATCGTGCGCACCAGCCAGGCCTACTTCGACGTGCTGGCCGCGCAGGACACCCTGACCTTTGTGCGGGCCCAGAAAGCCGCCGTGGCCGAGCAGCTGGCCTCGGCCAAGCGCAACTTCGAGGTCGGTACCTCCACCATCACCGACACCCGCGAAGCCCAGGCCCGCTACGACCTGGTGATCGCCCAGGAGCTGGCCGCCGAGAACGACCTGCGCGTCAAAAAAATCGCGCTGGACACCCTGGTCGGCAAGACCGAAACCCAGCCCAAGCCGCTGACCAGCCCGGTCGGCCTGCCGACCATCACGCCGGCCGACGTCGACACCTGGGTGTCACAGTCCGAACTCGTGCACCCCAGCATCCGCCAGGCGCAAAGCAATGTGGAGATCGCCGAGCTGGAGGTGAACAAGGCCGAAGCCGGCCACAAGCCCACGCTGGACGCCACGGCCAGCTACAACGTGACGCGCAACCCTTCGGGCACGGCCACCACCATCCCGCCCTTTGCCTTCCGCACCAACACCACCACCGTCGGCGTGCTGCTCAACGTGCCGTTGTTCGCGGGCTTTTCCACGCAAAACCGCGTGCGCGAAACCCTGTCGCTGCGCGACAAGGCCAAGAGCGACCTCGAAGGCGCGCGGCGCACCGTGGCGCAGGCCACACGCACCGCCTACTTCGGCGTGCAGTCGGGCCAGGGCCAGGTCAAGGCGCTGGAGGCGGCCGAGCTCTCAAGCCAGAGCGCGCTGGACGCCAACAAGCTGGGCTACCAGGTCGGCGTGCGCATCAACATCGACGTGCTCAATTCGCAAAGCCAGCTGTTCCAGACCAAACGCGACCTGGCCAAGGCGCGCTACGACGTGCTGCTGGGCGACCTCAAGCTGCGCCAGGCCAACGGCACGCTGACGCCGGAAGACCTGCAGAAGATCAACGCGCTGCTGGCCCGGTAAACTCCGGCCAACCACTCCAACAAAGGCCCCGTGCCGGGGCCAGAATTTCCATGTTGATGCCCGCACACAATCCCCTGCCCCTGCCGATAGAGGCCGAACGCGTGCACGACGCGCCGGTGCACGTTCCCAAGGGCCCCAGCTTCGAGCTGATCGAGGAAACCACCTGGGAAGAGCTCAAGCGCACGGGCCGCCGCCAGCCGTTTGACAAACCCGTGCTGGTCAAGGGCGGCATCCACCACTGGCCGGCCTGGAAAAAATGGTCGTTTGAATTCCTCGCCGACGTCTGCGCCGGCAAGGGCGCCGAGGTGCCCGTCAAGTTCACCGACGGCTTGGTCGAGCAAGGCGTGACCAAGGGCCGCCCCTTCCTGCCTGTCGCGCCCTATCTGCGGGAACTCGGCAAGGCGGCGCAGCGCACGCCCGACCCCATGGCCGGCCTGCTGCCCAAGCCGGTGCGCGACGGCTACAAACCCGGCGAGCGCTTTCACCTGAACTGGGCCCACATGCAGTCGTTCAAGCCGACGACCCTGTACCTGGCGCAGTGGGACATCCTGGAAAAATACCCCGAGCTGCGCCGCGACCTGCTCATCAAGAGCCTGTGGCCCGGCCGCATGACCTGGGAATACGTCTTCATGGGCCCGGCCAACACCGTGACCGGCCTGCACAACGACTTCCCGCACAACTGGTTTGTGCAGCTGCAGGGCGTCAAGGAATTCATTCTTTTCTCGCCCGACCAGCGCCAGCACATGTGCCCGGCCGCCAAGTACGACTGGGGCGCCACGCTCAGCGACATCAACGTCTCGCGCCTGCCCGAGCAGGTCCGCGAACTCGCCTCCTTCGAAAAAGCCCACGGCTACCATGCCCGCGTGGAAGCCGGCGACGCGCTGTTCATTCCCAAGCGCACCTGGCATTCGGTGGTCTCGGTGGAACCCTCCATCAGTCTGGGCATGTTCGGACTCACGCCTTACGAAGTCGCCACAGGCGGCGCCTGGGCCACGCTGCGCGACTGGGCGCACCACCTGCGCATGTATGCCTGGGGTAATTGCACCTGCCATCAAGTGAGGAGTTAGCCCCCACGCTTTTCACTTCGTGTAATGCGCTGCCCCCCCGAGGGGGCCACTGCGCCTGCGGTCTGGCAAAGCCAGTCCCGCGGCCCCTGCTTGGTTAAGGCAGAAAAACCTGTAGCGCAGCCAAGGTCCTGGCCGTGGCACCGCGGTTGCGGTCGGCAAAGGCCAGCCCTGCCGCGACCGCCGCGGCATGCGCATCAGGCCTGTCCATCCACTTGCGCGCGGTGCGCACGCCCTGCTCCATGTCCACCACGCGCCGGGCCGCGCCGGCTTCCACGGCCAGTTCGGCGGCTTCGGTGAAGTTAAAGGTATGCGGGCCCATGACCACCGGGCAGCCGCAGGCCGCGGCCTCGATCAGGTTCTGGCCGCCCAGGGGCGCGAAACTGCCGCCCAGCAAGGCGACGTCGCTCATCGCGTAATACAAGGCCATCTCGCCCAGCGAATCGCCCAGCCACACATCGGCCTGCAGCGCCTCGCCGGTCGGGCCTCCTGCCGCGTCATCCCAGCCGGAGCGGCGCGACACACGCAGGCCGTGCTGGCGCACCAGCGCCTCCACCTCGTTAAAGCGCTGCGGGTGGCGCGGCACCAGCAAAATCCTGAAACGGCTTCCGGTCTCCTGCGGCGGGGCATCCGCCGCCGGCGCATTTTCGGACTGGGCCATGGCCTTGAGCTGCTGCAGGAACTGCTCTTCCTCGCCCTCGCGCGAGCTTGCGAACATCATCACCGGCAAGGCCAGCGCGCGGCGCCAGGCCTTGCCTTTTTCCTGCTGGGCGTCGTCCAGCGAGGCATCAAACTTGAGGTTGCCGAACACGCCGCCCACCGCCGCGCCGGCCTGGCGGAAGCGGCGCGCATCGTCGTCCGTCTGCGCGTACACCGCCGACAGCGCCGCATAGGCCGGCACCGAGAGCGGCGACATCCTGAGCGCCTGCTTCAGCGATTTTTCAGACAGCCGGCCATTGACCAGCACCAGCGGCATGGCGCGCGTTTTTGCGGCGGCTACCAGGTTGGGCCAGATTTCGGTTTCCATCAACAGCCCAAGCCGCGGCTTGAAGTGTTCAAAAAACCGCGCCACCACGCCCGGGCTGTCCCAGGGCTGCCAGACCTGCACGTCACCGGGCTGCAGCAAGGCCACGCCTTCAGCGCGACCGGTGGCCGTGCCGTGCGTGAGCAGTATGCGCAGGCCCGGGTGGCGTTCACGCAAGGCCTTGAGCAGCACGGCCGCCGCGCGGGTCTCGCCCAGCGAGACCGCATGCACCCAGACCAGTTCGGAACGGGTTTCGGCCGGCTGCGTGTAGCGGCCGAAGCGCTCTTCCACCGCCTCCAGGTAGCCGGGCTCCTGCCTGGCGCGGCGCGCCAGTTTGCGGCGCAGCAGCGGCTGCCCGCAGCACATCAGCAGCGAATAGAGTTTCAGCGCCACCGCGCTCATGCGGCGACCCCGGCCGTGCTGCAGGCCAGCCAGGCCTGCCAGACGGCGTCGACACCCGGCGCCGGCTGCGCAAACACGCTGAGCTGCCGGCCGCCATGGCCCAGCGCATCAGGCCCGGTGCGCCAGGCGGTGTCGAAGTTGTAGATCTGCACATGCGGCAGGTCCAGCGCGACGGCGATATGGCTCACGCCGCTGTCCACGCCGATCACGCCGGCACACTGCGCGAGTTCTTCAGCCAGCGCATCCAGCGCCAGGGCTGGCGGCACCAGGGCCGAGCCCGCCACCGCGCCGTTCAGCGCCGCGGCCATCGCCTCGCTGGTGGCCAGCTCCGCGGCATTGCCGTGCGGCAACAGCAGCTGGTAGCCCGCCGTATTCAGGCGCTGGCCTAGCGCGACCCAGTGGCTCAAGGGCCATTCCTTGTCGGCACGCGAAGTGCCGTGGATGAAGGCGATACGGCCCTTGGGGAAATGCTCATGGGTCGTTGCGGGCGCCGCAGCCACTTTCAAGCCAAAGCCAGCGGCGGCCGCAAAGCGGTAGCCCAGCGCGCGCGCGGCCAGTTCACGCGAACGCTGCACCGCATGGATATGCGGCTCGACCGCTATCGCGACGTCGGCCACCCAGCGTGTGGGCGCCTCATAGCCCGAGCCGTCGGTCTGGTTGGCCAGCGCATAACGTTTGCCGCCGGCCGCCAGCCGGGCCAGGCGCGCCACCAGGGCGGACTTGGTCAGGCCTTGCAGGTCGATCACGGTGTCATAGGCCTCTTGCTGCAAGTCGTGCTTGAAGGCACGCCAGGCCTGGCGCGTGGCCGCCGTCCAGAAGGATTTGCGCCAGCGCCGTATCTCGCAGGGAATCACGCGGTGCAGGCCTTCGCTGCGCGCCAGCAAAGGGGCGAAGGACTCCTCCACCACCCAGTCAATTTGCGCATCCGGCAACGCGGCGCGTATGTCCTGCACCACGGGCAGTGTGTGCACCACATCGCCCAGGGACGAGAGTTTGACCAGGAGAATTTTCATGAGAGGCCATTCTATGGCCCCAGAACATGGCCCCCCACGCTCCCCGAGGGGGCCGCCCGCCCTGCGGCCCGGCAAAGCCGGTTCCGCGGCCCCTGCTTGGTTGAAGAGTTCTGTGGGGTGCGACCAGTGATGGAGGTATTTCACCAGCGGGGGCCGAGGGTCCGGCTTTGCCGGCCCCAGGCGCCGCCCCCTTGAGGGGGGAACAGGCTACACGAAGTGAGCCTGGACAGGGGTGGGCTTATTTAATGCGCCGCGGCCGCCAGGCTGGCATCGGGCTTCACGCTGCGCAGCAGGGCCAGCATGTCGGCCTCTATGCGCTCCATGGCCTGCTGGGTATGCCCCTCAAAACGCAGCACCAGCACCGGCGTGGTGTTGGAGGCGCGTATCAGGCCAAAGCCGTCGGGCCAGTCCACACGCACGCCATCGATGGTCGAAATCTTCGCTGGCGCCGCAAACTTCGCGGATTTGATCAAGGCCTCCACCACCGCATGCGGCTCGCCTTCCTTGCAGGCCACATTGAGCTCGGGCGTGCTGAAGCTGGTCGGCAGGGCATTAAGAACGATGCCGGCATCGGGCACGCGGCTCAAAATCTCAAGCAGGCGCGCGCCGGCATAGGTGCCGTCGTCAAAACCGTACCAGCGCTCCTTGAAGAAAATGTGGCCGCTCATCTCGCCGCCCAGCGGCGAGTTGACTTCCTTCATCCTGGCCTTGATCAGCGAATGGCCGGTCTTGTACATCATGGGCACGCCGCCGGCGGCCTCGATCTCGGGCGCCAGGCGCTGCGAGCATTTCACGTCGAACAAAATCGTGGCGCCCGGCTCGCGCGAGAGCACGTCGCGCGCGAACAGCATCATCTGCCGGTCGGGGTAGATGTTCTGGCCGTCCTTGGTGACGATGCCCAGGCGGTCGCCGTCGCCGTCAAAGGCCAGGCCCAGTTCGGCGTCCCCGCTTTGCAAGGCCTTGATCAGGTCCTGCAGGTTTTCGGGCTTGCTCGGGTCCGGGTGATGGTTGGGAAAGTTGCCGTCCACTTCACTGAAGAGCTCGGTGACTTCGCAGCCCAGCGCGCGGAAGATCGCGGGCGCCGATGCGCCGGCAATGCCGTTGCCCGAATCGACGACGATTTTCATCGGGCGCTCCAGCTTGATGCCGGAAACGATGCGCTCGCGGTAGGCCGTACCCACGTCGACCTGGCGTATGCTGCCGCCCTGCGCGGGCAGCACCCAGTCCTCGCCTTCGATGACGCGGCGCAGCGCCTGGATGTCCTCGCCGTAAATCGCGCGGCCGGCCAGCACCATCTTGAAGCCGTTGTAGTCCTTGGGGTTGTGGCTGCCCGTGACCTGTATGCCGGAGCCGGCCAGCGTGCTGGCGGCAAAGTACAGCATGGGCGTGGTCACCATGCCCACATCGATCACGTCAATGCCCGTGGCGGCCAGGCCGCGCATCAGCGCCGCGCTCAGCGAAGGCCCGCTAAGCCGGCCGTCGCGGCCCACGGCCACGGCTTTTTCGCCCTCGGCCAGCGCCGCCATGCCAAAAGCCTTGCCCAGAGCCTCGGCCATCGTTTCATGGATGGTGGACGGCACAACGCCGCGTATGTCATAGGCCTTGAAGATGGACGGGTTGATTTGCATCGGGGGCGGTTCCTGGAGGGTGCGGGAATGGAGTCAGAGGCGGATTCATTGTAGGTGGCGGCCCCGCCACTTCCTGTAGGCGGCAGCCGTTTCCGCCCAGTCCGTTCAGACTATTGCGGGGCCCCAAAAGGCCCACAAAACCGGCCCACGCAGGGCCCAGGGACATGTCCGAAAACGGCCAGTCAAAACCGGCCCGCGGCGTATCATTTCTTCCATGGACCGCGACAACACCCCTCTGGCCGACAACGACTGCTACCTCGCCCTGAAGGCGCGCGATGCGCGTTTTGACGGCAGCTTTTTCACCGGCGTGACCTCCACCGGCATTTATTGCCGGCCGGTCTGCAGCGTGAAAACCCCCAAGCGCGAGAACTGCCGTTTCTTCCACCATGCGGCCCAGGCCGAGAACGCCGGCTTTCGCCCCTGCCTGCGCTGCCGGCCCGAGCTGGCGCCGCATTCGGTGGTGTGGTCCATCCAGGACGCGTCCTACATCCTGGCCCACCAGGCGGCGCGCCTGCTCGACGAGCCCGAGGTCTGGGCCGGCGAAGCGCCTTCGGTCGACAAACTCGCGGCGCGCCTGGGCGTGAGCGACCGCCATGTGCGGCGCATCTTCGAGGCGCAATTCGGCGTCTCGCCCATGCAGTATTTGCAGACGCACAGGCTGCACACCGCCAAGCAGCTGCTGGCCGACACCGACCTGCCGATCACGCAGGTCGCGCTGATCAGCGGCTTTGCCAGCGTGCGACGCTTCAACGCGGCTTTTGTCGAGCATTACAAACTCAACCCCACGCAGCTGCGGCGCCAGGGGCTGGACCGCAGCGGCAAGGTCGGCGAAGGCGCGACCATCAGGCTGGGCTACCGCCCGCCTTATGACGTGCAAGCCATGCTGGCTTTTTTCAGCAAGCGCTGCATCAGCGCCATTGAGTTCATAGCCGCCGAAGCGGCCCTGCCCTGCCTGGGCCGGACCTTGAGCATCGAGTCCGGCGGCAAGCAGCACACGGGCTGGCTGCTGGCGAGTTTTGAAGAAGAGCGTTCGCGCCTGGTGCTGCGCGTGAGCGACTCGCTGCGCGAAGTGCTGCCGCTGGTGATACGCCGTGTGCGCACCACCTTCGACCTGGACGCCGACCCGACGGCCATCAACAGCGTGCTGCATGCGGCCTTTCCTGATGGCGACGGCCTGCGTGTGCCGGGCGCGCTGGACGGTTATGAACTCGCGGTGCGCGCCGTGCTGGGCCAGCAAATCACCGTGGCCGCGGCGCGCACCCTGGCCCAGCGCATGGTGGACCGCTTCGGTGAGCCGGTGGAAACGCCCTGGCCCCAGCTGACGCGGCTCTTCCCCGCCCCCGCCGTGCTGGCGGCCGCCAGCGGCGATGCGCTGGGGCAGTTGGGCATCGTCAAGCAGCGCCAGGCCGCGATTGTGGGCATCGCGCAAGCGGTGGCCGACAAGCGCCTGCAGCTGCACAGCGGCGCCGACGTGAACGCCACACTGGCCACGCTCAAGGAATTGCCCGGCATAGGCGACTGGACCGCGCAGTACATCGCCATGCGCGCGCTGCGCTGGCCCGACGCCTTTCCGGCGGGCGACGTGGCGCTGCACAAGGCCCTGGGCGTGCAGGGCCTGAAGAACCCGGCGCGCGAAGCGGAACTCGCTTCAGCGGCCTGGAAACCCTGGCGCAGCTATGCCGTGATACGCGCCTGGAGCGGCACGCTGGAGCGCCCCGGCTGACGGCGATTCATGCGTGAGCGGAATGAATGCCGCGCCCCGATTTCATTGGACGATTCAGCGCCCCGGCGCGAACATCGCCGGTGGATGATCGAGCCGGCCTTTCCCGCGAAACACCCAGCCAGCCAAAGCCGCCTTTTAGGGCTCAAAAAGACCTGATAAGGCAGACACTCGAAACCATTCAAAAGGTGAACAAGATGAAATTCGACAACTCCATCGTCCAGACGACCTTTCACAGCCCCTTGGGGGAAATGATCATCGCCGCCACCGACAAAGGCCTGGCCGGCGTCTGGTTTGCCGGCCAGCGGCATTTGCCGCCGCAACTGGTGAAACCCTATGTGTGGCGCGAAGACCCGGAGCACCCGGTGCTCAGGCAAACCATCGCGCAGCTGACGGAATACTATGCCGGCACGCGCACGGAATTTGACCTGCCGCTGGACCTGGGCCACGGCACGGCCTTCCAGCAATCGGTGTGGCAGGCCTTGCTGGCCATCCCGCAGGGCGGCACCCTGAGTTACGGCCAGGTGAGCCAGCGCATAGGCAAACCCGAGGCGGTGCGCGCCGTGGGCGCGGCGGTAGGCCGCAACCCGGTCAGCGTCATCGTGCCCTGCCACCGCGTGCTGGGCGCCGATGGCTCACTCACGGGTTATGCTGGCGGGCTGCACCGCAAAACCGCCTTGCTGAAACTCGAAGGCGCACTTCAGGAGAACATGCTGTGAGTTCCAGTCCTTCCGGCATCGCCGCGCCCGTGGGCGCGGCGGCCGCCCAACCCAAAAGCTGGGTCGCCGATTTTGTGATGCTGGCCGCCATCTGGGGCTCATCCTTTCTGTTCATGCGCATCAGCACGGTGGAGTTCGGCCCGCTGCCGACCGCCGCCGTGCGCGTGGCCATCGCCGCGATGTTCCTGCTGCCCATCGTGTGGCTGCGCGGCCTGCTGCCCGAACTGAAGCAGAACTGGAAAAAGATCTTTTTCATCGGCGTGCTCAATTCGGGCATTCCCTTTGCGTGTTTTTCCTTCGCGCTGCTGTCCATCACCACGGGCCTGTCGGCCATCCTCAATGCCACCGTGCCCATGTTCGGCGCGCTGATCGCCTGGCTGTGGCTCAAAGACAAACCCAATGCCTCGCGCATCCTGGGCCTCATCATCGGTTTTGCCGGCGTGGCCATGCTGGCCTGGGACAAAGCCACCTTCAAGCCCGACGCTTCAGGCGTCGCGCCCGGCTGGGCCGTGCTGGCCTGCCTGTTTGCCTGCCTTTGCTACGGCATCTCGGCCAGCTACACCAAACGCTACCTGTCGGGCATGCCGCCCCTGGTGACGGCGGCCGGCAGCCAGATAGGCGCGACCCTGGGCCTGGCCCTGCCCGCCGCCTGGCTGTGGCCCGCGCAAATGCCGGGCGCACATGCCTGGCTCGCGCTGCTGGCCGTGGGCGTGGTCTGCACCGGCCTGGCCTACATCCTGTTCTTCCGCCTGATTGAAAACGCCGGCCCGCCGCGCGCGCTCTCGGTCACCTTCCTGGTGCCGGTGTTCGCCGTGATCTATGGCGTGATCTTCCTGGGCGAACATGTGACCACCTGGATGGTGGTCTGCGCCGTGGTGATTGTGATTGGCACCGCGCTCTCGACCGGCTTGCTCAAGCTGGGACGCAAACCTCAACAGCAGAAGGCATGACGTCGGCTCGCAAAATCAAGCTGAAGATCAAGCTGGCCGCGCCCAAGCCGCGCAACCCCTTGGTGGCGGCAGCGGCGCAGCGCAAAGCCGGCTCGCACCGCAAGTCCGAAGCAAGCCTGCGCAAGAAAGAAAAGATGGCGCTCAAAAAGCAGCTGTTTCAGCTGTAATACGCCGTCATACGATCGTCGCCCAAGCTGGGTGAGAATCGGGGTTCTTACAACCATCTGATTCCAACGAGGGCGATTCACATGCAGCAGCTTCCCGTTCACGGCCAGACGACCTGGCGCCGTACCAGCCCATTGACGCCAACAACGGCCTTGCGCGCCCTGCTCACCGGCCTCTGCCTGCTGGCCTCCCTGGGCAGTGCGCAAGCTCAGGACTCGCTCGATGCGATGGTCAGCGCGCAAGCCAAAGAGGCCGGCTTTCCCGCACTGGCCGCCGCGGTGGTCAGCAAGGGCACGCTGATGGCCGTGGGCACGGGCGGCACGCGCCGTGTCGGCACCAGCATCCCCGTCACGCACCAGGACCGCTTTCACATAGGCTCGGACACCAAGGCCATGACATCCCTGCTGGCCGCCATGATGGTCGAGGCCGGCAAGCTGCGCTGGGACAGCACGTTTGAGCAGGTCTTCCCCGAGCTGGCCGCCGGCATGGATGCCGGCGTCAAACGTGTCACGCTGACCCAGCTGCTGTCGCACACCAGCGGCCTGCCTTCGGACAACGCGGACTTTGACGCGCTGCTGGCCAAAGTGGTGTTCCAGCCCGGTAACCTCAACGACCAGCGCTACTGGATGGTCAAGCAGACAGTCACCAAGCCGCTGGCCCGCGAGCCCGGCGCGTCTTTTGCCTATTCCAACCTCGGCTACACCCTGGCCGGCGCCATGATCGAGCGCGTGGGCGAAAAATCCTGGGAAGAACTGATCACGGAGCGCGTGTTCACGCCGCTCAAGCTCACCAGCGCCGGCATAGGCCCGCAAGCCACCCTGGGCCGCATAGACGCGCCGCTGGGCCACGCCGTGGTCGACGGCAAGCTCAAGGCCATGATAGGCGGGCCCGAGGCCGACAACCCCCTGGTCATCAGCCCGGCCGGCACCGCCCACATGTCGGTGCTGGACTTTGTGCAGTGGGGCAGCTGGATGGCGGGCCAAGGCAAACGCGCGCCCTTCCTGGTCAAACCCGAAACCATGAAAAAACTCGTGACACCCGTGGTCTCCATGTCGGCCGCCTCGACCGCCTCCACCACGGTATCGGGCGCGGCGCAGTACGCGCTGGGCTGGGGCTCCACCCAAATGGCCTGGACGCCCTACCCCGTCGCCTTCCACGGCGGCTCCAACAACATGAACAAGGCCTATATCTGGGTCGACACCGAACGCGACGCGGCCATCGTCGTCATGGCCAACGTGGCAACGCCCAATACCGACGACGTGATGCAGAAGCTGGCCGGCAAGCTGTATGCGCGTTATGTGAGCCCGGCAAAATAGATCGGGATATATTGGCGGGGTTCGATACCCACACACCACGGAGGAAAGCATGAGCGACACAATTTGGGTGCGCAGAAAGTCCAGGGCCGGCACCGATGATTCAGGCGACGACTACGACCACTCGCTGTTTTGCAAGGCCTCTGAAGAACTCGACGCACTCGCCAAAAGCCTGGGGGTGCGTGCGCTTTCAGACTTCATCGACACCACCGACATGCAGTACAACTTTTCCGAGGACGACCTCCCCGAATCGTGGATCGCTGAGAACGAAAAGTGGTTTGCACCCGCCGATGCCCTGCCTTCGCTCACCAAAATCGTCGAGCGTTTAAAGGCAGGCGAGGTCAAAGGCATCAAGGAAAAGCTGCGCCCCGAACTGATTGAAGAACTGGAAGACTGCCTGGCCAAGGTGTCCGAAGCCGGGAAAGAGGCGGACCAGTTCCATTTTTGCCTGGTGATGTAAGGCCTGGGGCTCCACCAATGCCGCCCTACTCGCCGCCGCCCCTGCTTGAGTCGTCCCTGCGCGCCTTGCAGGACTATATGCACCGCTTCTACCCGGACCGCGCCCACAGCGATCCCATACCGATAGACTTCTGGTCGGTCGCCGATGACGAGCTGTTCCTCGAAATCCTGAGTTACATGCCCCTGCATATCAGCGAAGAAGCGCAGGCCAGGTTTGCCGAGTGGCCCTTCGCCTTTCAACTCGCATTTCCGGTCTTCTGGCTGGAAGACGACTATGAGTTCAACGGCTGGACCGCGCTGACCAATGCGGGTGAGGAGCTTCTTCAACGCGCGGTGGATGCTTACGAGCGCATCGGCATGCATTCCGAAGCACGAGCCCTCGCCAAGGCATTGGTATCGGTTCGTAAGGCGCCTGCAGATGAAGAGGCCGCCGAGCTGGCGTACAAGTCCGTCCCGAATCCGTATGCGGATGATGAAGTCAAGTTCAGCGAGCTGCTGCGCTTCTTTCGCGGGAATCCGGGGCTTTGGCAGGTACCCGCGTAGGAAACGGGGCTTGGCCATGGAACATGAACATCAACGGAAAGCATTACCTGGGAACGTGCCGAAGCTGGCTGGAAAATTGTCATGACCACACAAATCGCCGATGGCGTTGCGTATCAGGGGAAAAAATTCCTCCTCTGCGGATGCAATAAAACCGATCTTTTTGAACCAAGAAACTATGGATTAGCGCCAGCAGCGCCTTCCACAGCTTGCTACCGAGGATGGATGGCCGAATACGCGGTTTCCGAAGTTCTCGCACTTCAGGATTTGTTCGTCTTTCACGATGCGGGGTCGCCTGCGAAGAACAAAAGGCCAAACGGGCCGCCGATCAACACAATCGAGCCGACTGATCCAAACTCATGGTGCGGCTTCAATTGCGTCTACAAAGAACTGAACATTCAACTTCCGTTTACAGGCGGTCTTCTGATCGCTGAAGGATTCATTCGTGAACTGGCCGTCAACATGGGCTATCACCCATTCTGGAAGTTTCAGTCAGTGCTTGAATTAATCTTCGAAAATGGAAAGTTGCAACGCGCCGAAGACAAGTCGTCCGTCGCCAAAGCCATCCGTGAAGAACATTTGGTGTCTGGCGTTATGGGCCGCAGGCAATTGAGCGACGACTCCGCCGTCAAGACATGGATCGAGGAGTCGTTTTCCTTGAATTACAGCCTTTTGTCAAATATCTAATTGATCATGAATCCTCTGCAATCTCTACACGTCGACAACGAACCGAGGATGTTGAGTCGGTTCGCTGTGCCGGAGATGAGTCTAAGTTCTGCCCGTTCGACAATGGTTCGACACTCTTTCGCTGTGACCATCAAGACGGTCGACCTAATCCACTATCTTGAGCCCGCTTACTCAACGCTAATAGAAGAATTAAAAGCTGACGATGCTCTCCTTGGAGGACCGCAGGACGAACTGGCCGAAGCCGGATACCCCAACCTGGAACAGCTGGTCAAAGCCCCAAAACTCCTTGAGCTTGTGGTAGGCCACTACCTTCTGCAGGAACTCCTGGGCAGACTGACTTGGGACGGCGTCAGTCCAATCGAATACTGGCTTGATGAGGTGAGTGAATGCCGCTCTGACGAGCGAGTCGTGCATATCTCAGGTATTTGTTTTAGCAAGCAGGCCAGGTGAAGCTCAATGCGTCCGTCGAACGCCGTCATCCGGGCCGCCGGATGACGCTATTCATGCTAAAAACCAACCGCAGTCGTGCTTATCTCTAAGTCAGAATCCAAATTCGCCAGCTGCGCCGTGCTGGCTTTCAGCCCGTGTCTCTCCTTCAATCTTAGGCGCTTGAATGCCGCTCTCTTCAAACACATACCTTCTGTCTTCAGTTGCAGTAGGCCTGGCGCAAGTCGTCGACGCCGCAATTCTCGTCAAGTTCAAAGATCGCGATCGCCTGGGCTACTTCACAATCATCTTTTCGTTCGCAGAGTACGGGTGGGCAGCGATATCCTTCTTTGTGTGGAAAGCAGCGGAAGGCTCTTTTCCGCTCTGGCTACCGGTTTCATTCATTGCATACACCGCAGCGTTCTTCGCGGCAGGGATCGTGTTGGCCATTCAGAATCGAGGTGAAGACATGAAAATTCCGGGGCATTTGGCTATCGCAGGCGGCGTGTTCGGCCTCTACTTCTCGGTCGCGGCCGCATTCCATGTCTCAAGCATCTAAACCCTCATGGACGCAACGGCGCAAGCAGGCGCGGACCTGATCAGCATGAACGAATACAGCGTTTCCTACGACGAAAACTACGTCCTCAGCAGCATCGACCGCTACAGAAGGCAGCGGCATGTATACCCGTGGTTCATTGCCGTGAAAGTTCTATGTGGCCTGGGAATGGCCCTTCTACTGGGCATCATCACCTGGGGAGCGATGCCTGCTGCCGGCCAGCTTGTCCCTTTGCTTGTCACTGCAACCGTCATTGCGGTCTTCCTGCTCCTGCTGCTACAGGGTCCCCGAATCGACTACTTCTTCCTCAAGCGACGGCTGAAGAAATCCCCCTTGTACGGTGAAAATACCCGCATTGAGGTGGATGACTCGGGGGTATCTGTCTCTACGTCTAAGACACAGACCATTCTGCAATGGTCGGCGTTCAGCAAGGCGCGGCGCCTTGACGCAGGATTCCTGGTCTTTATGGAGCCCACTTCGTTTTACTGGTGGCCAGATGCTGCACTTGTCTCCGGAACGGTTGACGAAGTGGATCGCCTACTCAGGGCGAAGGTTGCTTAGGGGAGTAGCTGGGCCCGACCCCTTGGTTGAGTGGGTGCTGCCCGATAGACCGGCAGGTGCCTCGCAACCCAGACTTTAGGTCCATGGAAGCAAGAGCCATACATCTGCGGGTTTGGCAGCGGGCCGTGGGACGAATAAGTCTGCCCCTAATAAGACATCCACTTCAGGAGAACCCATGTTTGACCACGTCAAATTCGGCGTCAGCGACTATGCGGCGAGCAAGGCCTTCTTCCTCAAGGCGCTTGAGCCGCTCGGCGTCACTGTTGCCTCGGAAGGGCCGCCGGCCTATGGCGTTGAGCTGAGCTCAAAGGCCAAGGCTTCTTTGTGCCTGTTCCAAACCGCGGAAAAGCCGGCGCATCTTCACCTGGCGTTTATTGCCAGCAACCGCAGGCAGGTCGAAGACTTCTATCGCGCGGCGCTGGAGGCGGGCGGCAAAGACAACGGTGCGCCGGGCCTGCGCCAGCACTACCACGCGAACTACTATGCGGCTTTTGTCATTGGCCCGGACGGGCACAACATCGAGGTGGTTTGCCACGAACCTTAGGCCTGAGCCTTCCATCCGAACTAGCAGGGAAGTATCTACGTGGTCCAGTCCAAGAGACTCACTCCAAACTTGAGTCAGACTTCACAGCAATCCAACCGATTGAACCCGACTCCTTTTTACTCCACTAGTGCGAAAGCGATGGCGAATCGATTTTCATATTTCAAAACGCTTTCTCCACCAAACTCCTGCACCGCATCGACCATAAGTTGTCCTCCCTGAAGAAGTTCCGCGTTTCTTTCATCGAATACGATATCCACGTAGTCTCCCCCATCGCCAAAGACAAACCGGTCATCCTCCAGGAACTGTGAATAGACCGGGTGCTGGTCAAAGTTGATTGGCTCAATTACCCAATACCTCACACCGACGATCTCTCCATCTACAGATCGAAGATAGTCGTAAAAACATCCGCCAAGAGTCATCTCTGGCGCTTCCTGCATACCTGCGGTGGAGTCCATGGAGGCTTTAGGGAGAAGTATGTGCTTCATTGCAAGAATTTATTAATAATTTGAATTCTCTGCGCCTGCGTCGCAATTCCTTGAGTCTTTCCGTTCTTCTCGTACTCAGCGATGGCCCTCCGTGCGATTTCTTTGTACGCCTCAAGCTCCCGTTTGGTAAGTCCGGGATTTTTCGATGGATTCTTGAAAAGCTCCCGGAATAGCTCAACACCTCGCTTGCCATATATAGCCTTGAGTTGTTCGAGGGTTAGCTCTGTCAACGCTACTTCCGGTGCCACACAAAGCGCGGGAGCAGTCACCAAGGCAATCGCAGAAGGCGTTAATGCGATGCTTACAGCGGGCAGCGTTATCGCTCTGGTCAGCGCACCTTGCCGTACCGCGTCATCCAGAGATGTACCTCTCTTGGCTGAAGCAACCGTTGTTAGATCAAAAAATACCAATCCCTCAGGATCAACATAACCGAGTGGATTTCCGTCAACATAGCTAAAGGTATTTATACCACCCGCTAAGCCAATCGGATCCGATTGCATATACCGCCCGATGCGTGGGTTGTATTCGCGGTTCCAGTTCTGAAAAAGCCCGCTCTCTGCGTCAAACAATTGCCCGGGAAGGCGCTGGTTAAAGCTGAACGGTCCCAGGCCGGCAGGATTTTGATCCGGAGCCGTGGCTCCAAAGGCCTCGGCCGAATCCCAGCGCCAGGCAATCGCTTCATCGCTCTGCCGCGTAATGATGCGCGGCGCACCGAGCTGGTCGGTTGAGACGTTATACAGGCTGATCGCGATGTTGCTGGCACCTGCCGTCCCCGCCTGCTTGACCACACCTACAGGCACGCCCATATAAATGGTTTCATACAGCGGAGTGCCGTTGGCGTCGTACTCACCAAGCAACTTGCCCGACTCGTCATAAACGTAATAGCTAGCACCCGTCGGCACTAGCGCCGTCGGCCCAGTCTTGCCAACCCGCATCTCCAACGCGTTATAGCTATAGGTGACCGTGCCACCCGCATTGGTCATCGTGGCCAACCGGCCCCGGTCGCTATAGGTATAAGTATTGGTCCCATCACTCGTGATATTGCCAGCGGCGTCATGCACCACGGTCGCCGTGCCACCCACGTCCTGTGTCTGGGTCAGCTTGTTACTGGTAGCCGAGATGGTATTGGGGTAGCTCGTTCCGCTAACCACCTTGGCCGTACGGTTGCCGGTGGCGTCGTAGCTGTACTGGATCGCCGTGCTACCGAGCGTGGCGCTGATGAGGCGATTCAGGTTGTCATAACCAAAGCTTTGATCCAGAGCCGGGACAGCGATGCCGTTGCTCACATGTGTGTAGCCGGTAATGCGCCCCGCAGTGTCACGAACGACGGTGCGGCGGATCCCGGTGCTTGTCGGGTCACCCAGGTTGTAAGCACTGATCTGCCCATTGGCGTCATAGCTAATCGCCTGTGTCTTGGTGCTGGCCCAGGTCCAGCCGGTTAGCTTGCTTTCGGCATTGGTGGTGATGGCGCTCAGCAGCGGTAATGTCGATCCCGTGTTGGTACCCACACCATTGCCGTTCGGCGGGTTGACGGTAATGCCCGAAACCACACCCTGCGCGTCATAGCTGTAGTTAACGCGCGTTCCGCTCGGGTAAGTAATCGCAGTCAGCTTGTCCAAGGCACTTCCGCTGTCACCCCAGGTGTAGCCAACAGTGAAGGTTTTAGCCCCCGTGGTCTGGGTTTTACCAGTCTTGCGACCCATGCTGTCGTACGTGTAGACCACCTGGCCGCTAGCGTCGGTGATCTTGGTCAGTTCGCCTATGACGGCCGGTGTAGGGGTGGCCCCACCGTCGTATTCAAAGGTTGTCCCCGTGCCTGTGGCATAGCTGATGGTTTTGAGGCGGTCAATGTTGTCATAGGTGTACTGGGTCAGCTTGCCGCGGGCGTCGGTTTTGCTCAGTACATTGCCCCTGCCGTCATAGGTGTACTGGCTCGCTCCCGTGTCCGGGCTGGTCTGGGCCGCGACATCACCGAGGCCATTGGGGCTGTAAGTCGTCGCCAGGTTGCGCGGGTCGGTGACCTGGGTCAGGCCGTCGGCGGCGTTATAGGCAAAGCCGGTGGTGGTCGGGGTGGCAGATCCAACATTGGCCGGCTGCTGGGTCTGGATGGGACGGCCCAGGCTGTCGTAGTAGGTATAAGTCGCCAGGCCATTGGGGTCCAGCACCGTGGTGGGCCTGCCCATGGCGTCGTAGCCGTATTGCCAGGTCAGAGTGCCGGTGTTGATGGCGACCACGACCGCCACTGAAGTCGAAGGGTCGTTGTTGGTGTCGCCCGCGTACTCGGCGCTCAGGGTATGGCTGCCCAGGGCCAGGGAACTGGTAGCAAGTGTTGCCACGCCGCCGCTCAAGGCGCTGCTGCCTACCGTGGTGCCGCCATCCTTAAAGGTGACACTACCTATCGGGCTGGCACCTGTGACCGTCGCAGTCAGCGTGATGCTTTGCCCTACCGGGGCGGTGCCTGCGCTGCTGCTCAAGCTGGTGGTGGTCGGCGTCGCGGCCCAGGCAGGAGCCAAGGCCGCCAGCAAGGCGAGGCCGGCCAACCATGCGGTAAAGGTTTTACCGATGCGCTTTGTTTGTTGTGTTTTCAATTGCTCGCTCCCGTAACTTGCTGGACGCGGTTCAAGGCGTCATAGACGCGGGTGATATTTCTTTGCAGGTTGTTCGACGGGTCCTTGACCTGCTCGCCGATCTTGTTGCCGGCGTTGTCCAGGGTGTAGGTGACGGTGTTGCCTTTGGCGTCAGTCACACCGGTCAGACGGTGGGCCGCATCGTAGCTATAGCCCAGGGTTGTGCCGTCGGGCAGCGTTGCACCCGTCATCTGGCCCGCGTTGTCGTAGGTATAGCTGGTGGTCCGTGCGGTGCCGCCGGGTGGGGTGACCGTCACACTGCTGGTCCAGCCGCGCGGGGTGTAAACCATGTCGGTCACCACGCCTTTGGGGTCCACCATCTGGCGCACGCGCCCTGCCCTGTCGTATTGCGTGAACTGGGTCACGTGGCCCGCTGGGTTGGTGACGCTTTGCAGGTCGCCGGCCACGTGGCCTGGGGCGTTCGGGTCATTGGCCGGCGCGGTGGGGGGCGTGAAATTGGCTGTGTAACGAGCCACGCCTTTGGTGATGCGAACATCGTCCACGTAACCATGCCATGCCTCGCTACCCATATACGAAATGTAGGCCTGCGTGACGGATGCAATATTGCTGCTGTCCGCCCACGACGTCACGGGATTTCCCTGGATACCGAAATTGCTGTTGGCCACCGTCAGCAAATTTCCGTCCAGGAAAGCCCGGGATATCCCGCCGCTGCGCGTGAACGCGACGTGGTGCCAGGCACCGGCAAGGCTTCCCTGGGTATAGTCCGAGCTGTAGAGAGTGGGGAACGATGTGGACTCTGATGCGAACTGAAGCCGTCCGCCAAACCCGTCCGCGAAGCGGATACTCATATTTGTCCCTCCCCACGGGATGACGACAAGGTTTCGGTAGACCGAGCTCACCGAGGCCAGATAAAACCAGGTCTCGATGGTGAAGTCGCCAGTGCCGAAGTTGAAGTTATTGCCGGGGCTGGCCGGAACGCTGAGATAGTCTCCGTTACCCCCAAAAAACATGGACGAGGTACCTGATTTTTTCTGCGCCGTGCTGATCTTGGCGGCACCAACCACGGCGATCGCCTTGGCCGCAGCGGCGCTGTCCGTAATCTCCGTTGAATTGTTGGCGCCTTGGCCGCGCAGCAGAACACTCACCGAAGCAAAGAGCGGATCCGCGTTGGCCTCGGAGTCAGAGAAGCTCGATGAGGTGCTGTAGTAGGTACGGGTGGTCACGCGGTTCAGCGAATCGGTGCTGGTGAGCATACGGCCCATGGCGTCGTAGCTAAAGCTGGAGCTCCGCGCCGCCACGCCGATATCGATGGCAGCGGCAAGGCCCTGCGCGCCATGGGTGTCCGTGGTGGCCTGCACGACCTGCTTGCACGCCACAGGCAGGGCTTTGCCATTGGGCAAAGCTGGCGCGCTGGTGCAGCTGGCCACGATGTTGCCGTTAAACGGATCGGGCTGGCCGTGGTAAACCGTGCTGGTGATCAGCAAAGGCTGGCTCACCTTGACGGGCAGGCGCCAGTCGGCATGCCAGCTTGTTTCAGTCTTGCGGCTCCCGGCAGGCAAGATTGAAGCACCGGGAAGGACGCCGGGACAAGACACCGTGGTGGCCAGACCCTCGACCCGCACGGTTTCGCGGTTGCTTGCGTCATAGGCATAGCAACTGCGCTGGCCGCTAAAGTCGTCGGTGGAGGTGAGATTGCCGCTGGTATCAAAGGTGGAGGCATTGTTGGATGCCCCGGAGCCGGAGCCGGCCGGCTGGGAAAAGCCCGTCGGCAAGGGGTACCCCAACACGTTGCTACTGCTGGCATTGGTGCTTTCCCCGTTGGGCCGGGTGAGCTGCACGCCTGCCGGTGCCTGCCACTCGTGCGTGCGGGTAGTGATCTGCGTGCTGGAGTCGTAAGTTTGCGTCATGGCGACCTGCGGCGGCGCCGTGTAGCTCACCGAGTGCTTGTCCACGCCACCGGCATGCTCGGTCGACAGGGCCCGGCCGGCCGTGTCGTAGGTAAAGGTCGAATAGCGAATGTTTCGTTCGTCGATGACGCCTGTCAGGGCCCAAGGCAGGGAAGCGTTCTCATAAACGAACTGGCGGATCTTGGCATCCGGCCAGGTCAGCTGCTTGAGGTTGCCGTTGGTATCAAAGCCGGTGGTGAGGATGCGTCCCATGGAATCGCTCACGCTGGCGATCAGTCCATCGGTAGCTGCGACCCCACCGGCCGGCAGGATGTAAACAAAACTCAGGGAGCGGCCGTTGTTGTCCGTGATCTTCTGCAGATAGCCGGCCCCCGGGGCAGATCCTCCGCCTGCGCTGCTGTAGCTGAACGCCAACGTGTTGCCGGCCGTATCGGCCCAGCTGATGAGTTGGCCCGCCATGTTGTAGGTCTCGATGGTGCGTGACTTCGCATCGACGTAGCGGTAGCCGCCGGAAACGGCCGCGAAGGTTCCATTGACGTCGGCGTCGGCAATGTAGCCAGTGCCTGAATAGCGAAAGCTGACGGTATGGCCGTTGCCGCGGTACAAGGTGGCTCCAAAGGCGCCGGTTCCCATGACCAGGTTGCGGTGCAGGCTGCTTTCCCAGAGGCCGCCTAGCGCGGGCATATTGCCGAAGGTCTTGGCGGTCTTTCCCGCAGCGATGGCGGCGGCCTGCTTGGCGCTGTCGTAGGTAAAGACCAGCGGCTGCCCGCCTACGCTCATGCCGGTGACGACGGGCTCGACCTTGGCGCCAATCAAGGGGTAAATGGGATTGGCCTCGCACCATGGGCAGCTTGAAGCCTTGGTGGCGCGCAGGATATCGACAGTCGTGCCGCCCACGCCTCCGGGAGAGCACCCATTTTTGGCGGAATTTTCTATATAGCCGGCGTTGCAGGTGCAGGTGGAGCCGGACAGCGTTGAATTGACGGGGCAACCGGCCGGTATGGTGCAGTAGGCCGAGCCATATGCGGCGAGCCCTTGGCCCGAAACACCGCAAATGATCCACTGTGGGACCGTGATATACGGTTGCGGGACCAAAACCTCCCAGTTGACCGAATCCTTCAGCAACATCCACGGGACCCCATTAAACGGCGGCGACGCCTGACAAGACGACGCCAAATCCGCGGCACATGGTGCGCCGCCTGCGGACACGCCTTGGTGCGCTGGAGTTGCCGGAAAAGCCTGGGCAGCGGAAGAAAGTACAAAACCGAGGAAAAAAATCGCGACGGCCCGCCGCATAATTTCTTTCGACATAAGCACCTTTACAAGTTGCCGGACAAGCGCTTGAGCGGGCCTGCCCGCTTCATACGACCACAGTGAAGCCACTCGCGCCATGCCCGGTGCGAGCCGTTGAACAGAACCCATGTGAATCCCTCTTTGGTTTTTTCTTTTGCTCTATTGCGCTTGAGTCAAGCGAATGAGCACGGAGTCTAGTGACAGGCATCGCGCCTGTCATCCTCCATCTGCAGTAAAAAATCCTAAGTGTGCGTATAGACAACGAAATTCTTCGCCGCCAGATTTCGCTCTTATCAATTTCACGTGCTTCTGGTAAATGTCGACCGGCACAAGATCGCGCGGAAAGTAATCCGAATGGCGTACACATCTAGCGCCGTAGAGCTCTTGACGCTTCACCTCGCCTGGCGGCAACCCGACCTGGATTGGGGAGGCGGACGAAGCGCGGGCGGTCAAGCAAAGATGCAGAAACCCTCAGCGCGCACAGGCCGTCAAGTATCCCGCGACGGCTCAGCGGGCCCTACTGCAACGCCCCCGCCACCACATTGATGCTGAGCGCCAAAATCAGCATATTGAAGCCGAAGGACAGCACGCTGTGCACCAGCGTAAGGCGGCGCATCTCGCGCGAGGTGACCTGCACGTCGGAGACCTGGGATGTCATGCCGACCACGTGGGCGTAGTACAGGAAGTCGAAATAATCCGGGTCCAGCCCGCCGGGGAAACACAGGCCGGGGCCGTCGGGCTCGTTAAGTTTTTCTTCCTGGTAATAGCGGTGCGCATAACGAAACGCGTAAATCGTCTGCATGAACAGCCAGGAAGCGGCCAGCGCCGCGACGGAAAGCAGGATCTGGAAAGTGCGTTCCATGCCCGAGAGGTTTTTGGCCTGCTGCATCACGACCGTGATGGCCGCAACGCAGGCCATGGTGGCCAGCAGCATCAGCAAAAACAGCACGACGCTGGGCTCGTCCTGCGCCTGGGCGCGTTCGCGTGTGCGTTGGGCGTCAAAGCGCACGCACAGCCACCACGCCAGGCCCAGGTAAACGCTGATGCCGGCGCACCAGCCCAGCAGGCCGCAGAACTGCCAGCCCAGAGGCAGCGGCAAGGCCGCCACGATCAATCCGGTCACCAGGCCCAGGGTGAGCCGCTGCGGGCCCGTGGTTTCGGAGAAATGTTTGCGCATGGCCGCATTGTGGGGCCGGTGGCCCTCCGGCTTCAAGCCCGCGGCATCAAGCCGGGCAGTCTGCCCCCATGGTGCGCCGGTACCACTCGTGGAAATGCCGCATGCCGTCTTCCAGCGGCGACTGGTAAGGCCCGGTGTCCGAGACGCCGCGCGCCAGCAGCGCGCGCCGGCCGGCGTCCATGCGTTCGCCGATCTCGTCGTCTTCCCTGGCGGTTTCCATATAGGCGGCGCGGTGCGCCTCCATGAACTCCGGCTCGAAGGCGGCGATCTCTTCGGGGTAATAAAACTCCACCACATTGACCGTTTCTTGCGGCCCCTTGGGATAGAGCGTGGACAGCACCAGCACATGCGGATAGAGCTCGATCATGTGGGTGGGGAAGTAGGTGACCCAGACCGCGCCGAAATCGGGCGGCGTGCCGGTGCGGTATTGCAGCAGGCGCTCATGCCATGTGCTGTAGATGTCGGAGCCGGGCGTGCTCAAGGACTCGTGCACGCCGACGCGCTGCATGCTGTACCAGTCGGCAAAGTCCCAGCTCAGCTGGTCGCAGCTGACAAAGCTGCCCAGGCCGGGGTGGAAAGGCGCGACATGGTAGTCCTCCAGGTAGACCTCGATAAAGGTTTTCCAGTTGTAGTGGCAGGGGTGCACTTCGACGTGGGCCAGCACATAGTCTGAAAAATCAAACTCCGGCCTTTCAAACAGCGGCGCCATGTCCCGCGCCGGGTCGCGCGGACCTTCAAACAGCAGGCCGTGGCAGTTGCGCAGCGGAAAGCGCTGCAGGTTTTTGCAGGGCTTTTGCTCGAACTGCGGCGCACCCAGCAGCTCGCCGCTGCTGTTGTAAGTCCAGCGGTGCAAGGGGCAGACGATATGCCCGCCGGCCGCCGCCAGGTTGCCTTTGGGGTTGGCCGGCCCGCTCACGTTGCCGGTTTCGCCGCCCAGGATCAGCGCCTGGCGGTGCCGGCAGACGTTGGACAGCAGTTCCACGCCCTGGGGGTTGCGCACCAGCACGCGACCGCCGTCTTCCTGCGCGAGCCGGTGCCAGTCCCCAACTTGCGGTACGGCTTTTTCATGGCCTATGTAGCGGGCGGCCTTGTTGAAGATCAAAGCCTGTTCTTGCGCGAACAAGGCTTCGTCGAAGTAAGCGCTGACGGGCAACTGCGGAGCCGCCGGCATGAGATGCACCAGGCGTGCGATATCGTTCATGGAATTCTCCAGGGCGTGGCGAGGCATACCAGCCTTCAAAGGCTGGCCGCATCGCAAATTCAATGGCCCGGACTACGAAGGATCGGCCAGCAATCGGGCGATGCGCTTGTCGAGCGGGAGCTTGGGACAGGTGCTGCACTTCTCGCCGTCATGGCGGCGAAAGTCGTGGCAGCAGACCTTGCGGTCCAGAGCCAGCGCGGGCGTCCCGTCGCGCGCGCGGTAGGCAAACATGCCGCAGCCCCCGCTGATGCCCAGCTGCGCCAGCCACGCCTCTCCCAGCGCGGCGACCTTGGCGTCCTCAAAAAGACCGGGGCTGCTGCGGTGCACCAGCAGCAGCGCACCCAGCACACACTCGGCCTGCAGCCGGTCGGCGGCGCGGCCATGCAGGGCCACCAGCGGCATGAGGGCCGTGCGCGTGGCATCACACAAGCTACGCAACTCCCCGGCCGCCAGCCGCATGCGTGAAGCCAGCGACGCGGCGTTCATGGGCGCATGCGCCGGCAATTGGAAACCGCTGGGAAAGCCGTCCACCACGGGCTGCGTGAGGCCGGCTAGCACAGGCACATGGTTGTCAAGGTGGGTGGCGATCACTCCGAGGTAAACCGGCTGCCAGATCGCCAGCCCCCAGCAGCGCAGCGCCACATAGTGGGCGCCGGCTTCGGGGTAGGCCCGCGCCCAGTGATGGCACAGCGCCTGCAAAGGGGCTGCCGCCGCTACCGCGCCGTCATGGCACAGCGCGCCGGGCGCCGCCGCCCCGCCCTGCTCTCCGCGCAGCGCGGGTACGATACCCGCGGCCAGTTTTAACACGCGGGCAAGGTCGGCGTCGGGCGCACAGGCCCATGCCGGCATCGGTACAGCCTCGTGCACCAAATCCCCTGGCCGCATGTCAAAACTCATGCGACGCTTTCCACCGCGGCTTCCGCCACAGGCCGGGCCGCGGCGCGGCGGCGCATGCCGGCGATCGGGTTGACGAGGTTGCCGGCCATCTTGAGGCTGGACGCGGGATCGGCCAGGTTGACCATCTGCACGTTGTTGCCCAGCTGCAGGCGGTTCAGGCAGGAATGCAGAAACTCGGGAACAAACATGTCGTAGTGCGCGAACTTGGCGGCCATCTCGGGATGGGCGTCCTCGTAGTCGCAAACGCAGTCGGCCACCGCGCGCCAGAAGTCGTCTTCGCTGCAGCAGGCGTTTTCGACCAACACCTGGTTGATGTGGCGCAGCACGCCGTCGAACACGTCGATAAAAATGCCCAGCAGCTTGAAGTGGTCGGGCACGTCGACCGCCAGGCGCTCGACGCGCTCGGGCAGTTTCGCCTTGGCTTCGATGTTGAGGATGGCGCATTCCTCGGCGATGTCTTTCATGATGGCGCGCACCGGCACATGTTTGTCCAGCACCAGAATCAGGTTCTCGCCATGCGGCATAAAAGTGAGGTCGTGTTTGTAGAAGCAGTGCAGCAGCGGGGTCAGGTAGGCCTTCAGGTAGCTTTTGAGCCAGGCCTTGGTACTCAGGCCGGAGCGGCGTATCAGCTCGGGCAGCAGGGCATGGCCGTCCTTGTCCACATGCAGCAGCGCGGCCATGGTCATCAGGCGTTCGCCGGGCTTGAGCAGGGGCAACGGGCTTTCGCGCCAGAGCGCCGAGAACATTTTTTTGTAAGGCGTGTCGAGCGGTATCGCGGCCTCGTAGTAGTGGTTGCGAAAGCCTATGGACGCGACTTCCCGCAGGATGGTGAAGCCGTTGGCGCGCAGGAAAGCGTCGCCATCCACCAGCGTCTTGATGAACTCGTTGATGGCCGGCGTGCCCGACATGTAATACGGCGAGAGGCCGCGCATAAAACCCATGTTCAGGATGGACAGCGAGGTCTTGACATAACGCTTGCTGCGGTCGCTGGTGTTGAAGAAGGTGCGGATCGACTGCTGGGCGATGTAGCTGTCGCGGCCGTAGGCCAGGCAGATGATCTTGCGCTGGGCCACATAACCGGCAAAGGCGATGGACAGCTTGTTAAACCACTGCCAGGGATGGGCCGGCATGAAGTGGTAGTCGGCCGGGTTGACACCCAGCGCGGCGACTTCACGGGTAAAACCGTCCACGGTTTCCTGCCCAAGTTCTTCGGCCAGCAGCTGTTCATAGCTGAGCGTGGAGATGCTGGAAAAAGCCGCATGGTCCTTGTGCACGGCCAGCCAGATCACGCGGATGGCCGAGCCGGCTTCGGGCGCATAGGCCTGGTAGTCGGCCGCCGTAAAGCCCAGGCGGCCGTTGTTGGCGACAAACCCCGGGTGGCCTTCGGTCATGGCGACTTCAATCGTCTGGAAGTCGGTGGCGTCGGCCAGCTGGGCGCTGCTGGGTGCGTCGGCCTTCATGCGTTTGTAGGCGCTGCCGAACAAGGTGCTGCTGATTTCGTCCAGGTAAATCGGCAGCAGCTCCTCGCGTATGCCGAGCCGCTGGCGGCATTCGATGATGAACTGCAGCGCGTCCAGCGGCTGCTCGGCACCTTTCACGTATTTGTGGATGGATTCGGGCTTGATGAACCAGTGGCGCAGCGCCAGGCGCCTGGCCTCGAACTGGTAGCAGGCGGCGCCGTCATCCGAGAACAGCTGGTAGAGCGCGAAGCCGCCTTCGCGCGGGCGCAGCTGTTCAGGCTCGACGATGAGCTCATGGGCGTATTCGGCAATGGCCTTGCGCAGCAGCAGGCGATTGGCCTGGGCCCAGGCCTCGGGCGTCAGGTGGGCGGCAAAGCGGGCCGGCTCGTGCGCGGTCTGGTGGGCGATGGTGACGTTCATGAATGGACTTCCTCTAGGGTGGCGGCCGTAGCCTGTTCAAAATCCCGCCGTGTGCAAAAGGCGAGGCTGGCGATCTTCTCGGGGAAGACCACATCGCGGTCGTAGGCGAAGCCCGCGGACCGGTTCAAGGCATGGACCTTGTGATTGCTGGCATCGGGCTCGACGACGATGCGCCGCGCGCCCAGGTGCACGAACATAAAACGCATCAGTGCATGGAATACGCTGCGCGAGTAGCCGGCGATGCGCCGCTCGGGCGGCGCGATAAAGATGTGCATGCCCAGGTCGCCGGGCCGCACCTCGTAGAAGGCCCGGATGCGGTCCTGCGCGGGGTCGTAGCATTCGGCGAGAAAAGCCGGCCGGCCGCCTTCCCAGCCGATGTAGGGCGTGGCGCTGCCGGAGTCCAACATGCGCTGGTAGGCCTCGCGAACCTCGGCCTCGCTTTTGTCCTGCATCAGCCAGAAGGCGGCGCGCTGCTGGACAAACCAGCGGTGCAGCGTCGGAATGTCATCGGGTATGCGCAGCGGGCGTAACACAAAACCGGCTTCGTCGCGGTAAGGCCGGGTCTCGGCATCGGCGCGGCGGTGCAGCGTATCAATCAGGTCAATTGGCATGGACGGGCTCCTTCAGGGGGTTGGCATTGCTGCCTTCATCCAGGTGCCCGGCGCTGGGCACCTTGAGGATCAGGCGGTCCAGTAGCGCGGTGAGCACAAAACCACCGGCCGCCAGCAGAAAGGGCAGATGCAGACCGTAGCGATTGACGATGGCGCCGGCCGCGAAAGAGGACAGCAGCACCCCCATGTTCTGGAAGAAGTTGGTGATGCTGTAGTCCTGCGCATAGCGCTGGGGCGTGGACAGGCGGAACAGGTTGACTTCCAATTTGACGATGATCTGGAAGAAGGCCCAGCCGTAGAGCACGCGCCCCAGCACCACCAGCAGCGGGTCGGGCGCGGCATGCAGCAGCAGGCCGGCGGCGCCCAGCAGCAGGTTGCCCACCGTGTGGTCGGGCAGCTCGCCACCGCGCGTGCGCAGCCAGGCATGCAGGCGCAGCGCGGCGATGGCCACCACACCGGGAATGGCAAAGGCCATGCCGGAGAGCAGCTCGCTGTCGTTGCCGGTGATCTTCTGCCAGTACAGCGCGAAGAAGGGGCGTATCAGGTAGGCGCTGAAGTCGAACATCAGCATCACGAGTGCCAGCCGCAACACCGGCAGTCGCGCCAGCAGGCCGACGCGGCGCGCCTCGGTCGCCTCGGCCAGTGCCTGCGCACCGGTGTTGACGCGGATGATCTTGCCACTGCGTATCAGGTAGAAGCAGACCGCCATCTGGAAGTAGTCGCCGGCCGCCATGGCAAAAATGCTGGCGCGCGGCCCCCAGGTCTGCAGCACAAAGCCGCCCACCACCGCACCGAAGATGGCACCGAAGTGCACCACCACCGAGAGGATGCCTATGGTGGCCGCGTGCTCTTCCTTGGGGGTCAGCCGCATCATGTAGGGGTACATCAGCAAATAGCTGCTCTTGCACATGAACATCAGCATGGACAGCACCCAGTAGATCTCCACGCTGGGCGCCCAGTCGCTCAGCAGGCTGAAGGTGCCGGCGGCGAACTGGGTGTAGACCAGCAGGTGCAGCGGCTCGACGCGGCGCGCCACGCGCGCCCAGAAAGGCAGCGTGCACATCACGGCGATGGAAATCGCCGCCACGTAAGCGCCCACATGCACGGGGCTGTCGATGCCGTAACGCGCGCTGAAGAACTGCGGGTAAAACGGGATCAGGATGGCGTCGCTGATGACGGCCAGCACCGTCATGGTGATGATGTGAGATCTGAGCTTCATGCCGGTCGCCTCAAGCCTCAGAGCAGGACAAAGTCCGCGGTGGACGGGATGCTGAAATCCTGGATCGCGACGCGCCGCTCTATCTTGTAGTGCTCCACGCCGGTCAGCTCGCGCAGGATGTAGGAATTGCGGTAGCAGCTCATCCCCAGGTCCTGATTGGTCATGCCGTGGGTGTGCTGGCCGGCGTTCTGCACAAAGATCTCGCTGCCGTTGAAATCGGCGGCATAGTTGCGCGCCAGCCGGTAGCGTCCCTGCTCGTCCCAGCGCAGGCGATGGCGTATGCCGTCGACGAAGGGCGGGATGTTCTCGCGGTAGCCGGTGGCAAAGACCAGGCCCTCGCTGCGGTGCGCATAACGCGCCTCGCAGTCGAGCTGGCGGAATTCGATCTCGTAGCAGCCCTGGCCCGCGTCGTAGCGGCAGCCCTGCAGCTCGCAGTTGGTGATCAGGTGGGTGCGCAGCGGCCCCTGCTTGCGCCTGTCGTCCAGCAGGTCGTAGATCTGGTTGATCAGGCTGGCGTTGACGCCCTTGTAGAGGCTATCCTGCGCGCGGATGACGCGCTCTTTCTTGCGGTCGTCGAGGTGGTAGAAGTAATCGATGTAGTCCGGCGAGAACATTTCCAGCGTGAGCTTGGTGGTCTCCATCTGGAAGAAGCGCGAAGAGCGGGTGATCCAGGTCAGGCTGTAATCGTGCGCCTCGGCTTCTTTCAGCAGGTCGTGGTAGACCTCGGCCGCGCTCTGGCCGCTGCCGACGATGGTGATGGAGCGTTTTGTCTGCAGCTCGGCCTTGCGGGTGATGTAGTCGGCGGTGTGCAGGTAGCGGTGGCCGTCCGGCGCGCAGCAGGGGGGGAACATGGGCTTGGAACCCACGCCCAGTACCAGCTTGCGGCAGCGCATGATGAAGGGCTCGCGCTGCGGCCCCTGCACGCCGGTGACCACATAACAGCCGGCCTCGGCGTCGTGCACGATCTCCTGCACCTCGTGCTCGAAGCGCGCCTTGCTCAGCCGCGCCGCGGCCCAGCGGCAGTAGGCGTTGTACTCGGCGCGCGTGAGGTAAAAACTCTCGCGGAAGTAGTAGGAGTAGATCTTCCCCTCTTCCTTGCAGTAGTTGAGGAAGCTGAAGTGGCTTGTCGGGTCCGCCAGGCTGACCAGGTCGGCCAGGAAGGGGTTTTGCAGCGTGGTGTTGTCGATCAGCATCCCGGGATGCCAGTTGAACTCCGCGTTGCGCTCCAGGAAAACCGCGTTCAGGCCGGCGATGGGCTCGGCCAGGCAGGCCAGGCTCAGGTTAAACGGCCCCAGCCCTATCGCAACAAAGTCATAGATATTCTTGTTCATGGCACTCAACTCCCTGATGGACTGGCACGCCAGGGTGACGCGCCACGTTGGTCGAAAAGAATTCCCGCGGCCGGGTGCTGCACCGGCCGCTTTTCCTAACAGTGCTTTACCACTGCCCTACCACTGGTAGGTCACGGTCGCGGTGGCGCTGCGCGCGTCGCCCCAGTAGCAGTACTGCTGGCTCAGGCAGGAAGCCACATAACTTTTGTCAAAAAGGTTGTTCACGGCGAGGCGCAGGTTGGCCCCCTTGAACGAAGGGTTGAGCTGGGCCAGGTCGACGCGCAGCATCAGGTCCACCAGGGTGTAGGGCGGCACCTTCATGCTGTTGGCGTTGTCAACCCAGCTGGAGCCCACGTAGCGCACGCCGGCACCCGCGGTGTAGCCCGGCGAGAAGTTCCAGTCGCCCCAGAGCGCTGCCATGTGGCGCGGCGCCTGGTAGGGCGTGTTGCCGGTGAAGCCGTCCGACGATTCGGTGAACTTCATGTCGGTGTAGCTGTAGCTCGCGATCACCGAGACGCTTCGGCTCAGCTGCGAGCGGGCCTCCAGCTCCAGGCCGCGTGAGCGCACTTTGCCGGTGGGTTCGAAATAGCTGGCACCCACCGGGCGCGTGGCGACATTTTTTTGCGACAGCTCGTAGACCGCCACGGAGAGCAAGGTGTTGGAGTCCTTGGGCTGGTAGCGGACGCCGACCTCCAGCTGTTGGGTCTCGGCGGGCGCCAGGTTGTTGCCCAGCCTGTCGTTGCGCAGGCTGGGGTTGAAGCCGTCGGAATAACCCACATAGGGCGCGACGCCGTTGTCGAACAGGTAAACCACGCCCGCGCGCTTGGTGAACTTGGAGCCGCTCCACTGCGCCGGGTTGCCGGTGCCGTACTGGTTGGAAGCCTTGGCCCAGTCCATGCGACCGCCCAGCGTAAAGCGCCAGCGGTCCAGCTCGGTCTGGTTTTGCAGGTAGAGGCCGGTCTGCTCGAGCTTGCGGTCTATCGGGTCGCTGGTCACGCCGCTCAGGCCCGGGGCGCCGTAGCTCGGGCTGAAGACATTGATGGGCAGCGCGCTGCCCGATTCCCAGCTGCCGCTGACGCGGCGCTTCTGGTAGTCCAGCCCGGCCAGCACGGTGTGTTTGAGCGCGCCGGTCTGGTAGTGGCCTTCGAGCTGGTTGTCTATGGTGTTGCCGCGCGTGGATTCGTTGGCGCCCGAGTAGTAGCGCGTGAGCTCGTTGGCGCTGGCCCAACCAAAGCCGTAGATCTGGCGCAGCGTGGTGTCGGCCCGCACGTGGCGGAAGTTCTGGCGGAACTTCCAGGCGTCGTTAAAGGCATGCTCGAACTGGTAGCCGAGGAAGCTCTGCTTGCGCTGGTATTTTTCGACGCTGGGGTCGCCGTCAAAGAAATAGCGCGAGATCAGCCGCCCGTTGTGGCCCGCATTGAGGCTGGCGTCTGCCGGCACGCCGCTGTGGTAGCTGCCGTTGGGGTCGTCCTGCAGGTAGGCCTGCAGTAGCAAGCGTGTGTCCGTGGACGGGTTGATGGCCAGGGACGCGGCCAGCGCCTGGCGCTCTTCCTTGACCGTGTTGAACTGCGAGTCCAGCGAGCGCGACAGCGCCGTCAGGCGAAACGCCATCACGCCATCCTTGTCGATGGGGCCGGAAAGATCGACGGCGGCTTCGCGGCGGTTGCGGTTGCCGACAGTGAGCTGCACTTCGCGGTAGGGCTGGTACTGCGGCGTCATGCTGGTCAGCGCCACCAGGCCGCCCGGCGATGCGCGGCCGTAGAGCACCGAGGCCGGGCCGCGCACCACGTCGATGCGCTCGAGGAAATAGGGATCGACCTGCATGGAGGTGTAGCTGCCCTGGTCGCTGAGCATGCGCAGGCCGTCGAGCAGGGTGCTGTCCACGCTGCTGTCCTTGAAGCCGCGCAGGGCCACGTAGTCGTAGCGGTTGGAAGAGCCCACCAGCCCGGTGAAAACACCGGGCGAGTAGTTCAGCGCCTCGGGAACGCTGCGCGGCTTCTGGTCTTCGAGCTGCTGCTTGGTAATCACCGAGATGGACTGCGGCGTCTCGAGGATGGGCGTGTCGGTCTTGGAGCCCGCGGCGCTGCGTTTGGCGACATAACCGTTGCCACCGCTGGTCGCCGTTTCCTGTTCGGCGCTGGCCGTCACGGTCACCACCCGCAGGGTCTGCGCGCCAGGCGCCACCGCTGCGGCCGAAGCCGGCTTCACGACAAACACATGGCCGTCTATGGCCGCCGCCAGGCCGCTGCCGGCCAGCAGCCGGTCCAGCGCCTCTTGCGGCGTCAGTCGGCCGGACACCGCGGGCGCGGTCTTGCCGGCCACCAGCGCGGGCTGCACCATGAGTTCCAGCCCGGCCTGCCGCGCCAGGGTGTTGAGCGCCTGGGCCAGGGGTTGCGCCGCCATGCTGATCTGCATGGGCGTGGCCGCGCCTTGGGAACCTTGGGAATAGACCACCGTGCTGCCCAGGGCCAAAGCCAGGGCCAAAGGGGGCAGGTGGAAGCGGGAACGAGGCATGCGTGCAAATCTCCGGAGAAGGTGTAAATAAGAATCCTTCTCAAGTAGACGCATGGGCTTTGGGAAACCCTAGGTCGGGCGCAAAGTTTTTTTGCGCCGCGGAATTGCCCCGTGCTAATAGCCGCTTAACGGCCGGCGGAAACGATCTCGGCCTCGCCGCCCTGCTCGCGCAGCCGCACCGGCAGGACCTGCGGCAAGAGGCGGGCGAAGTTGCCCGGCCGGCGCGGGTCGAAGGTGCCGGTCACGCGCAGCGCGGCGACGGCCGGATCCGCCACGCTGAGGTGCGCCGGGCCGTAACGCTCGAACTCGGCCAGGGCCTGGGCCAGCGGCGTGTCGTCAAAACTCACGCGGCTTTCGCGCCAGGGCGCGATGCCGGCGGCGGGAACGGCCGACACGGCGCCCAGCAGCCCCGTCACGTCACTCGCGATTTGCTGGCCGGCGACGAGTTCGACGGCCGCACTGTTCGCAGTGGAGCGCCCGGCCTGCGCCACGCGCACCCGCCCCTCTTCCACGGCGACCTGCACGCCCGCCCTGCCCGGCACGCCCGGCGTGTAGCGCACCGAAAAGCGCGTGCCGACCACCGTGATGCGCAAGGGGCCGGCCAGCACGTCGAAGGGACGCGCCGCATCGCCCGCCACCTGGAACATGGCCTGGCCCTGCGGCAGGCGGACCTCGCGGCGCCCGCGGTAAATCGCCACCTCGGCGATGCTCAAGGTGTCCAGCCGCAGGCGGCTGCCTTCAGGCAATGTCACTTCCAGTTGCTGGCCGCGCGCGGTGGCAAAACTCTGTGTGAACAAGGCTTGCTGCTGCCAGAGGTTCCAGGCCAGGTAGCCGCCGCAGGACACCATGAGCGCCACGGCGGCCAGCGCGGCTTGCGGCGTCCAGGCAGCAAGCTCACGCCACCAGGCGCGCGGTCGTGGCAGCGCGTGGGCCGCAGCGGCTGCCTTGTCGTCGGCGAGGTTTTGCCTCAGCGTGCACAGGCCAGAGTCCGGCAATGCGTCGAGCGCGCGCCAGTCGTCCTGGTGGCGCCCGAAGGCCGCGCGGTGGGCGCTGTCCTTAGCAAGCCAGGCCTGGAAGCCGGCCTCGTCAGCCGCATCGAATGATCCGCCGGTACGCCGGACAAACCAGTCCAGCGCTGCCTCGTCGGTTTCTGTGGACGGTGCGGCTGGCGGGTGGGCTAGCGGCGGGATGTTCATGGCGTGCTTATCGGCTCTTGGATGTAGACGCACGAGCTCGCCAAAACCCTAGGCCGGGGAAACAGGAATGTTGGCAAGGGCTCATTCGCGGGCGGGTTTTCTTCTTCGGAGTTTGGGGAGCGGGGCCGCGGTGGGCGTTCCGTCCAGCGCATCGCGGCAGCGCCTGCAGGCGTCCAGGGCCAGCTTGATGTGCTGCTCGACCATTTTTCGCGATATGCCCATCAGCTCCGCCACTTCGGAATGCGGCAGGCCGTCAAACTTGTGCAGGATAAAAGCCTCGCGGCAGCGCAGAGGCAGGGCGTCTATGACGGCCAGCAGGGCCTCCACGCCCTGCGCGGAGGAAGCGGCCGCGTCGGGCTCGCAAGCCTGCGGCGCCGCGAGATTGTCGAGCTCGGCCGCCGAGGCCTCGGCATCTGGCTGCAGCGCCTCGCCGCGCACCTCGCTGCGGCGGTACTGGTCGACCTGCAGGTTGCGCGCCGTGCGGTAGAGCAGTGCGCGCGGCTCGGGCACGGCTTGGCCCGAATGCTGCACCGCCAGCACGCGCGCGTAGCTCTCCTGCACGATATCGGCCGCGGCATCACGGTTGCGCAGCGTGCGGGAACAGAAGTTCAGCAGTTCTTGGTAATAGCGCTCAAGCACAGGTCGGTCAATGCCATGGGAAAAGACGAACCCCTCCAAGCGGCAGACGAGATGTGGCGGTGGCTGACCAGGCGCGCGCGTCGTAGATGGGAATTATTCTCATTATGACCGAAGCTGCCATCGGGACGCTACGACGAGGAAGCACCGTTACCTTTGATACCAGCCGGACAGGCAAGTCGACAGCCAAAGAAAAAGGGCCTGCAAGAAATCTTGCAGGCCCTTTTCGGATTTGGCGGAGTGGACGGGACTCGAACCCGCGACCCCCGGCGTGACAGGCCGGTATTCTAACCAACTGAACTACCACTCCTGGTAGTGACAACATTTGCTCTTTCGAGCCAAGTCGCCTGCCCTTGCGGACCGGCGGTTGTCAACTTGCGCCTTGGGCATCACGCGCAAGGCGTGATGAATGCTGGCGACCCCACGGGGATTCGAACCCCGGTACTCACCGTGAAAGGGTGATGTCCTAGGCCTCTAGACGATGGGGTCAAAACCTTGGAACTTCCGGAACGGGCCCTGCTGTGACACAAGGACCGCACAAACTCTCAAATTCTTCGCGACAAACTTTGGTGGAGGTAAGCGGGATCGAACCGCTGACCTCTTGCATGCCATGCAAGCGCTCTCCCAGCTGAGCTATACCCCCTTCAAGCCATTGCAAGTTGCCCTGCAATTGTGTCGAGCCTTGAATTATAGCCCGAAAATTCGGGCTTTTTCAAATCTTCAAACAAGCTTGAGCCGGGACACCACATCTTCGCGTTTCATGAGCTCCAGAATCGCGTCCAGCGAAGGGGTTTGCGGCGTGCCCAGCACCAGCACACGCACCGGCATGGCGAGCTGCGGCATCTTCAGGCCGGTGTCGGCCAGCACCTGTTTGATGGCCGCGGAGATCGCCGGCTTGCTCCACTCGGCGCTGCCCAGGGCGTCGGCCAGTTTGGCCAGCGCGGGGCGCACCGCCTCAGTGACATGCGTGGCCAGGTCTTCGGCGGCGGGCTGGCCGCCGGTGACCAGGCGCTGCAGCCAGCCGGCCAGTTCCACCAACGTGCTGCAGCGGTCCTTGAACAGGCCGCAGCCGCGTGCGATCCAGGCCGCGTCCTGGCCCGTGATACCTTGCGCCGCGAGAAAAGGAACGACCGCTTCGGCGAGCTTGTCGTCGGCCATGGCCTTGAGGTGCTGGGCATTGACCCAGCGTAGCTTGGCTTCGTCGAACTGCGCGGCGCTCTTGCCCAGGTGGTCCAGATTGAACCAGGTGATGAACTGTTCGCGGCTGAAGATTTCATCGTCGCCGTGGCTCCAGCCCAGGCGCGCCAGGTAGTTGACCATGGCGTCGGGCAAATAGCCTTCAGCGGCATATTGCGTGACCGGCTTGGCACCGTTGCGCTTGCTGAGTTTCTCGCCCTGCTCGTTGAGCACGGTCGGCAAATGGGCATAGACCGGCGGCTCCTTGCCCAGGGCCCTGAAGATGTTGATCTGGCGCGGCGTGTTGTTGACGTGGTCGTCACCGCGTATCACATGGGTCATGCCCATGTCGATGTCGTCGACCACCACGCAGAAGTTGTAGGTCGGCGTGCCGTCGGGGCGCGCAATGACCAGGTCGTCGAGTTCGTCGTTGCTGATCTCGATGCGGCCCTTGACCTTGTCGTCCCAGACCACGCTGCCGCCCTGCGGGTTCATGAAGCGCAGCACCGGCTGCACGCCTTCAGGCACGGGCGGCAGGGTCTTGCCGGGCGCGGGGCGCCAGGTGCCGTCGTAGCGCGGTTTTTCCTTGGCGGCCATCTGCTTTTCGCGCAGGGCGTCAAGCTCGGCCACGCTCATGTAGCAGGGATAGACCAGGCCGTCGGCGCGCATCTGCGCAAGCACGGCCTTGTAGCGGTCCATGCGCTGCATCTGGAAGAAGGGGCCCTCGTCATGGTTCAGGCCCAGCCAGCGCATGCCTTCGATGATCACGTCGACGGCCTCCTGGCTGGAGCGTTCCACATCGGTGTCTTCGATGCGCAGGACGAAGTCGCCGCCGGTGGCGCGGGCAAAGGCCCACGGGTAGAGCGCGGAGCGGATGTTGCCGAGGTGGATGAAGCCGGTCGGTGAAGGGGCGAAGCGGGTGCGGGTCTTTTGCGTCATGGGAGCTGTCATGCGATGCGGTCCAGGCCGCGGGAAAGGTCGGCCTTGATGTCGTCCACGTGGTCCAACCCGACGGCCACGCGCAGCAGGCCCTGGCCTATGCCGGCGGCCTGGCGCTGCTCTTCGCTGAGGCGCCCGTGCGAGGTGGTAGCCGAATGGCTGATGATGGTCTTGGTGTCGCCCAGGTTGGTGGCGATGCTGAGCACCTGCGTGCTGTTGATGACCTGGAAGGCGTTGGCGCGCGCTGCCTCAGGTGTGTCGCCGCGCACGTCGAAGGACAGCACCGCGCCGCCCAGCCCCGACTGCTGGCGCATGGCCAGCTCGTGCTGCGGGTGCGAGGCCAGGCCCGGGTAGTAGACGCGCTTGACGGCGGGCTGAGTCTCCAGCCACTGCGCGACGGCCAGCGCATTGGCGCTCTGGGCCTGCATGCGTATGCCCAGCGTCTCCAGCCCCTTGAGCACGACCCAGGCGTTAAAGGGCGCCAGCGTCATGCCGGCGGTGCGCACAATCGGGCCGAACACGTCGACGATGAGCTTGGACGGGCCGCACAGCGCGCCCGCCATCACGCGGCCCTGGCCGTCCAGGTACTTGGTGCCGGAGTGCATGATCAGGTCGGCGCCGAACTCAACCGGGCGTTGCAGGGCGGGCGAGCAAAAGCAGTTGTCGACCGCGAGCAACGCGCCCACGCTGTGCGCCAGGTCGGCGAGCGCGCGGATGTCGCACACTTCCGTCAGCGGGTTCGTCGGCGTTTCGGCGAACAGCAGCTTGGTGCCGGGGCGCAGGGCGGCCTTCCACTCGCGGATGTCGGTCTGCGAGACGAAGGTGGTTTCCACGCCGAACTTGCCGAACTCGCGGCCTATCAGGGCGATGGTCGATCCGAACATGGAGCGCGAGCAGATCACATGGTCGCCGGCCTTGAGCAGGCCCATGCACATCATGAGGATGGCGCCCATGCCGGTGGAGGCGCCTATGGCCGCTTCCGTGCCCTCGAGCGCGGCGAGGCGGCGCTCAAAACTCGTGACCGTGGGGTTGGAGGTGCGGCCGTAGGTGTAGCCTTCCGTCGGGTCGGCAAAACGCCGCGCCGAGGTCTCGGCATCGGGCTGCACAAAACCACTGGTCAGGTACAGCGCCTCGGAGTTTTCGCCGTGCTGGCTGGGCTCCAGCGCCACGCGCACGGCCAGCGTGTCGCGGTGCAGGTTGTCGGGCAGTTTTCTTTTGCTGGTCATGCTCAGGCTTCTTGCGGGTTGGGCAGCGCCAGGCGGGAGGCATCGACGTCGCCTTCTTCGGCGACGGCATCAGCACGCTGCGAGTTCATCGCGGCAATGGTTTCGGCGGTGACGTCGCCCGTGATGTAGACGCCGTCAAAGCAGGAAGCGTCAAAGCCGTCGAGCTTGGCGTTGAGCGAGCCTATGGCGCGTTTCATGCCGTCCACGTCCTGGTAGATCAGCGCGTCGCAGCCTATGACTTCACGGATCTCCTCGATGCTGCGGCCGTGGGCCACGAGCTCACCCGGCGTGGGCATGTCAATGCCGTAGACATTGGGGAAACGCACGGGCGGCGCGGCGCTGGCCAGATACACCTTGCGTGCGCCGGCGTCGCGCGCCATCTGCACGATCTCGCGGCTGGTGGTGCCGCGCACGATGGAGTCGTCGACCAGCAGCACGTTGCGGCCCTTGAACTCGCTGGCGATCACGTTGAGCTTCTGGCGCACGGATTTTTTGCGCACGCCCTGCCCCGGCATGATGAAGGTGCGGCCCACGTAGCGGTTCTTGACGAAGCCTTCGCGGTAGGGAATGCCCAGCAGGTGCGCCAGCTGTGTGGCGCTGGGGCGGCTGGATTCGGGGATGGGGATGATCACATCGATTTCGCTGGGCGGCACGGTGGAGACCACGCGCTTGGCCAGCGTCTCGCCCAGGTTCAGGCGGGCCTGGTAGACCGAGATGCCGTCCAGCACCGAGTCGGGACGCGCCAGGTAGACGAATTCAAAAATGCAGGGATTGAGTTTTGCATTGGGC
>Ga0102595_100271_pt1 | contig 43588 bp, 36 predicted proteins | sample Araplaol_mTSA_r2_2_FD_76864 | JGI IMG/M metagenome (GOLD analysis project Ga0102595, IMG submission 76864) | Arabidopsis root microbial communities from North Carolina, USA - plate scrape MF_Col_mTSA_r2 (SPADES assembly) (version 2) | ecosystem: Host-associated > Plants > Roots > Endosphere... | reverse complement strand
GCACCATGGAGCAGGTGCTGGCCAGCGTGCGCCGCGTCAGCGACGTGGTGGCGGAAATCTCGGTCGCCAGCGCGGAGCAAAGCACCGGCATCGATGAAGTCAACCGCGCCATCGGCCAGATGGACGAAGTCACCCAGCAGAACGCCGCCCTGGTGGAGCAGGCTGCCGCCGCAGCCGGCGCGCTGCAGGACCAGGCCGCGCAACTGGCAGGTGTAGTCAGCCAGTTCCGGCTGGCCGGCATGCCGGGCCGGCAGCTGGCACTGCGCTGAATTCGCGGCTGCGCGCGCCCGGCATAATACAAGCCACCTTCGGGTGGCTTTTTTTATTTTCATTTTTCGGGAACGCAGAAGGAACTCGTGACATCCAATGTCATGAAAACAGCCAGAACGGGGAAAGCAATGAACGACCTAGCCGCATTCGAACAGCTGATGCGCCGCCACAACCGCGCGCTCTATCGCACGGCACGCAGCATCGTGAAGGACGACGCCGAAGCGGAAGACGTGCTGCAGGAAGCTTACCTGCTCGCATTCCGCGCGATGGAGGGCTTTCGCGGCGAATCCAGCATGTCGACCTGGCTGACCCGGATAGTCATCAACGAAGCAATCGCCCGTTCGCGCAAGAAGGGCCGCAGCGCCGAGATCATCCAGCTTGACGGAGAGACAGCAATGGACGAACACCACGAACAGCCGGAACAGGCGCTGTTGCGCAGCGAGGCGCGGCGCCTGATCGAGCAGAAGATAGACGACCTGCCCGACAGCTTCCGCACGGTGTTCGTCCTGCGCGCGCTGGAGGAAATGACGGTGGAGGAAACCGCCGCCTGTCTCGACATCCCGGAAGCGACCGTGCGCACGCGCTACTTCCGTGCCCGCGGCCTGCTGCGTGAAGCCTTGTCGCGTGAACTCGATGTCGCGCTGGAAGACGCGTTTGCCTTCGACGGCGCGCGCTGCGACCGTATTGTCGCCAACGTCCTGCAACGCCTGCAAAACTAGCCACCCACAACAAGGAGAAAATCATGTCCTTCCTGAACCGACGCTTCTTCCTCTCCAAATCGGGCCTGCTGCTGTCCGGCGCCGCCGTGGCGCTGCTGGCGGGCGAAGATGCGCTAGCCGCCAAAAGCGACAAGTCGACCGACGAAGACCTGCGCATCCTGAACACGGCGCTCGGCGCCGAACTCGAAGCCATTGCCGCTTACCAGCTGGGCGCAGAGAGCGGCCTGCTGCAAAAGCCCGTGCTCGACCTGGCTGTGACTTTCCAGGGCCACCACAAGGAGCACGCCGACATCCTGGCCAGGACCATTGGCAAGCTTGGCGGCAAAGCCGTCAGCGCGAAGGCGAAGTACACCTTCCCGACCGAGAACCTGAAATCGCAGGCGGACGTGCTGCGCTTTGCCGCCACGCTGGAAAAGGGCGCTGTCAGCGCCTATCTCGGCGCCGTGCCGCTGTTCGGCAACCGTGAGCTGGCCAAGGCCGCCGCCAGCATCCTGGGCGACGAGGCGATGCACTGGGCCGTGCTGCGCAACGCGCTCGGCGAAGCGCCGGTGCCCTCGGCCTTCATGTCATGAGAGGCGTGTTGGCCGCTCTGGCGCTGGCGTGCGCCCCGGCGCTGGCCGCACCACCCGCCAGCGTGGCGGCCGGCAAGGTGGTCTACGAGCGCTGCCTCGCCTGCCATGCGCTGGCATACGACCGCACCGGGCCGCGCCACTGCGGCCTGTTCGGCCGCCGCGCCGGCAGCGTTGCCGGCTTCCCTTATTCGGAGGCGATGCGTCGCTCGCGCATCGTCTGGAACGAAAAGACGCTGAACCTGTTCCTGGCCGACCCGCTGAAAACCGTGCCAGGCACCAGCATGGGCTATGCCGGTGTCAAGGACGGCACTGAGCGCGCCGACCTGATCGCCTACCTGAAGCAGGCCTGCCAATAAATCTGAAGGCAACTGGTTTTGCGGTATCCTCGGCGCATGACCGATGCATTAGAGCGCCTGCCGGAGTTGTTACTGGACGCCGTCTTCATGGTGGACGAGGGCGGGCGCATCGTGTTCGTCAATCCCGCCTGCCGGGCGATCTTCGGTTATGCGCCGGAAGAAATGATCGGCCGCGTCATCCTTGACTTCATCCATCCCGACGACAAGGCCCGCACTGTGGCGGAAATGGGACATGTGCTGAACGGCCATCCCCGGCTCGGTTTCGAGAACCGCTACCTGCGCAAGGACGGCAGCGTGGCCCACATCATGTGGACGGCACGCTGGTCGGAGCGGGACCGGCTGCGCATTGGCGTGGCGCGCGACATCAGCGAGCGCAAACTTGCGGAGCAGCGCCAGGCCGGCATGCTGGCGCTGGCTACCGCCGCCCACGGCGCGGAAACGCTGCCCGAACTGTTTGCCGCCTTCGACCAGATTCTGCAAGGCTTGCTGCCGCTGCGCGGCATGGCCGTGGTGCTGCAGCCGGGCGAACGCCAGGCGTATGCCAGCACGCCAACGGGCGCTGCCCCGCCGGACCTGGCGGGCTGGCACCACGTCAGCCTGTCGGCCTCCGGCATCGCGTTCGGCGAAATGCGGCTGGACCTGGGGCGCCACGGCGCGCTGTCGGCCAAGGAAATCGATTTGCTGGAATTTACCGCCGGCCAGGCCGGCGCCGTCATTGAAAGGCTGGCGCTGCATGCCGACCTGGCCCACGCCGCGCGCTACGACGAGCTGACCGGCCTGCCCAACCGGCGCCTGTTCCAGGACCGCATCCTGTCCGCCATTGCGCGCTGCCGGCGCGGCCAATCGCGCGGCGCGCTGCTGTTCATCGACCTGGACGACTTCAAGCAGGTCAACGACAAGTATGGCCATGTGGTGGGCGACCAGCTATTGCATGCCATTGCCCGCCGCATCACTTCCTGCGTGCGCGAAGCCGACACGGTGGCGCGCATCGGCGGCGACGAGTTTGTCACCCTGCTGGAAAACGTGGCCGGCCATGCGCAGGCCGCAGCCCTGGCCAGCAAGATCCAGCAAGTGATTTCGACCCCGCTGGTATTGGCCGGCCACACCCTGCAGCCGCACGCCAGCATCGGCATCGCCCTCTATCCCGAACACGGGGAAGTCATCGACCAGCTGATGCGGCATGCCGACCAGGCCATGTACGCCTCGAAGGCCGCGCGCAAGGCGGCAACTGGCTGAAGGAACGAGACAATTTCACTGAACTTTGCGGCTTGGCTCATGGTTAGAATTGCCTCGTTTCGCCAGTAGCCGTGTCAGGCGGGTGGGCCCTGGGCACCCTGCTGGGGTATCATGGCTGACTTTTATTTCAGTTAAGTTTTCAATGGTCATGGAAAATGTTGGGCCGCCGGCCAAGGTGGCTATCCTGTTGTGCACCTACCGTGGCCAGCAGTATCTGGCGGAGCAGCTCGATTCATTTGCGGCGCAGACCCATGCCGACTGGCAGGCCTGGGCATCGGACGATGGCTCTAAAGATGGCACGCAAGAAATATTGGCGAAATATCAGGGAAACTGGCCGGCCGGTCGCCTGACGGTGCTGCAGGGGCCGGGGCGAGGGCTGGTGACGAACTTCATGTCGCTCGCCTGCAAGGGCGAGATCGAGGCGGATTATTTTGCTTACTCGGACCAGGACGACGTGTGGGAAGCCGATAAACTGGAGCGCGCCGTGCAGTGGCTGTCGGGTATTTCAGCTGGTACGCCGGCGCTGTATTGTGCGCGGACCCGGCTGGTCGATACCCAAGATAGGGAAATTGGCTTATCCCCCTTGTTCAGCAAGCCGCCTGGCTTTGCCAATGCACTGATCCAGAGCATTGCCGGTGGTAATACCATGGTGTTTAACCGGGCTGCCCGCGCGCTGCTGCAGGATGCCGGAGCGCAGTTGCCGGTCGTGGTGCATGACTGGTGGACCTATATGCTGGTGACGGGCTGTGGCGGCCAGGTGTTTTACGACGCCACGCCTTCGCTCCGCTATCGCCAGCACGATGGGAACGTGATTGGCATGAATGACAGCTGGCTGGCGCGTATTAAACGGCTGGGCATGCAATGGCAGGGGCGTTTCAGGCAATGGAACGACATCCATATCGATGCGTTGCGCAACCTGGAACACCGGCTGACGCCGGAGAATCGAGCAATATTAAAGCGGTTTGTAGAACTCCGTGAAATGAGTTTGCTGCCGCGATTGTTGAACCTTCATCGCAGCGGCATTTATCGCCAGACCGCGCTCGGCAATATCACGCTGTTTATTGCGGCTATTTTCAGGAAGATTTAAAAAGCTGATGAATATTCTCGTTACTGGCGGAGCCGGCTACATTGGGTCGCATACGTGCATCGAGCTGCTAGCGGCCGGGCACGGGGTGGTGGTTATCGATAATTTCAGCAACAGCCATCCGGAATCATTGGTGCGGGTCGAGCGCATCACCGGCCGCAAGCCCATCCTGGTCCAGGGCGATATCCGTGACCAGGCCGCCATCGAGAGCGCCTTGCGCCAATACCACTGTGACGCGGTGATTCACTTTGCCGGGCTGAAAGCAGTCGGCGAGTCGGTGCAGCAGCCGCTTGCCTATTATGACAACAATGTCATCGGCACCCACCACCTGCTGGCTGCAATGCAGAAGTGCGGGGTCCACACACTGGTGTTCAGCTCATCGGCTACGGTCTACGGGGAGCCGCGGCGCCTGCCGCTGACGGAGGACCACCCACTGTCGGCCACCAATCCATACGGCCGCAGCAAGCTGTTCATTGAAGACATGTTGCGCGACGTGTATCGCGCAGATCCGGGCTGGCGCATCGCCATCCTGCGTTACTTCAACCCTGTGGGCGCCCATGAAAGCGGCCTGATCGGGGAAAACCCGCAAGGCGTCCCAAATAATCTGATGCCGTTTGTGGCGCAGGTGGCGGTGGGCCGGCGCGAATACCTGAATGTCTGGGGCGATGATTACCCGACCAGCGACGGCACGGGAGTGCGCGACTATATCCATGTGGTGGACCTGGCGTCAGGGCACCTGAAGGCTTTGCAGCGGCTCGATGCGGCGCAGTGTTCCGAATTCAACCTTGGTACCGGAAACGGGTATAGCGTCCTGGAAGTGGTAAAGGCGTTCGAACGTGCGAGCGGGCAGGCAGTCCCCTATCGCATCTCCCCGCGGCGTGCAGGTGACGTGGCGGCGTGCTATGCCGACCCCGCCCGTGCGGCACAGGATTTGGGGTGGACGGCACAGCGTGATCTGGATGCCATGTGCCGCGACCATTGGAATTGGCAAAGGCAAAACCCGAACGGATACGAATAGTCGGATTTGGCCGGGTTTTGCGGGTAGATGCCCACATGTTAGAATATTGGCCAATTTTTTCATGACCACTAATAATTGGTTTATTTATGAGTCAAATCAAAAAAGCGGTATTTCCGATCGCAGGATTAGGCACTCGCTTCCTGCCCGCTACCAAGGCATCTGCAAAGGAAATGTTACCGGTAGTGGATAAGCCGCTGATCCAATATGCAGTAGAGGAAGCTTATGCGGCCGGCATTCGGCACATGATTTTCGTGACTGGCCGTACCAAACGCAGTGTGGAAGACCACTTTGATACTGCCTATGAACTGGAGAACGAGCTTGAACTGGCAGGCAAGACGGCCTTATTGCAAATTGCGCGTAGCATCGCGCCGGAGGATATGGTCTGCACTTATGTGCGCCAGCCGCGCGCCTTGGGCCTCGGCCATGCTGTTTTGTGCGCAAAAGAGCTGGTTGGCAACGAAGCCTTTGCGGTCTTGCTCGCGGACGATCTGATGGTGGGCAAGCCATCGATCATGGCGCAGATGGTCGAGCAATTTACCGATTGGCGCGCAAGCATTCTGGCTGTGCAAGACGTGCCACGGGAACATACCCAGCGATACGGGATTGTCAGCGCTGAGACTGTTTCGCAAGATATCGTTAATGTCACAGGGATTGTTGAAAAGCCGAATCCGGAGGTGGCCCCGAGCACGCTCGCGGTTGCCGGACGCTATATCCTGACGCCAGGAATCTTCAAAGAGTTGGAAAGCCTGCCACGCGGGGTTGGCGGTGAAATCCAGCTGACAGATGGCATTGCCAATCTTTTGCGGCGCGAGAGAGTGTTTGCCTATCGCTACAAGGGCGAGCGCTATGACTGTGGCAGTAAATTGGGTTTTTTGCAGGCTACAGTCGATTTAGGTGCGCATCACGATGAAATCGGAGCCGAGTTTTCTGCGTGGTTGGACCGGCGGGGCCAAAAATCGGTAGTTGCTGGCTGACCGCTAGCTTGAGCTAAGTTGCTTGCGCTCAGGCCGGGTAAGAACACATGCGTAAAAAGTTAACCCTTTCGATTGTCAGTCACGGTCATCGCGCCCACGTGGCGATCCTGTTGCAACAGTTGTCAAAATTGGGGCGAAGTGATTTTGAAGTAATCCTGACACTGAACTTGCCAGAGCCCGAGCCCGAAGCGCTCGACACTGTGCCTTACCCAGTTCGTTTGATTCGAAATCCGGCGCCGAAAGGCTTCGGCGCCAATCACAATGCCGCTTTTCAGGAGAGCAACGGGGACTATTTTGTCATCCTCAATCCGGACATCGAATTGCCGGAAGATCCTTTCGGCCCGCTGTTAGAGCTCGCGGAGCGCGACAGTATGAACATCTGTGCACCGGTGATTCTCGATGCCGACGGCCAGGTTGAGGACAGTGCGCGTAATTTCCCCACGCCGTATGGTCTTTTCAAGCGCTTGTTATGCCGCTTGCTGGGGCGGCCAATCGCACCGGACTCCCTCCGCCAAGACGATGACACCCTGCAACCGGATTGGGTGGCAGGCATGTTTGTGATGGTGGCGCGCGAAACCTATCAACGGCTGGGCGGTTTCAACGACGCCTACTTCTTGTATTTTGAAGACGTCGAGTTTGGAGCCCGTGCACGCTTGGCAGGCTGCCATATCTTGGTATGCAAGCGTGCGCGCGTGATTCACCAGGCCCAGCGCGACAGCCATCGGCGACTAAGTTTCATGCTGTGGCATGTTCAAAGCGCCGCAAAGTTTTTTGTTTCCCCTGCCTTTCTGCGCGTCTTAATTCGGCGTGTGGCAAAATCCAAATAGACAGGAATGCTCAAAAGTAAGTTGTGAATCAGTCGGCGCGCATCAGTCCAAATGAAATGGCTGCCCTTCTCTTATGCGGTAAAATCCCGCTTTGCCTGATTGGTAGAAGTTAAATTAATAACTTGTTTTAGAGGAAGTCACGATGATCATAGTAACGGGTGGTGCAGGCTTTATCGGGGCCAATTATGTGCTGGACTGGCTGGCACAATCGGATGAAGCCTTGGTCAACCTGGACATCCTTAGCTACGCAGGTAACCGCGAAACGCTAGCTTCGCTCGACGGCGATGCACGGCACATCTTCGTGCAGGGAGACATCGGCGACACTGAATTGGTAGCAGGCTTACTGGCCGAACACCGCCCGCGGGCGGTCGTGAATTTTGCCGCCGAAAGCCATGTTGATCGCTCGATCCACGGCCCGGAGGCTTTTATCAAGACTAATATAGTCGGCACTTTCAACCTGCTCGAGGCCGTGCGTGCTTATTGGGGTGGGCTGGAAGGTGAAGAGAAAGCCAAATTCCGTTTCCTGCACGTTTCGACCGACGAAGTCTACGGCTCGCTGGGCAAGGAAGACGCTGCATTCACCGAAAATAATCGTTACGAGCCGAACAGCCCGTACTCGGCCAGCAAAGCAGCCAGCGACCACCTGGTGCGTGCTTACCACCACACCTATGGTTTGCCAGTGCTGACCACCAACTGCTCCAACAATTACGGTCCTTACCACTTCCCAGAAAAGCTGATCCCGCTGGTGATCCATAATGCGCTTGCCGGCAAGGAACTGCCGATCTATGGCGACGGACAGCAGATCCGCGATTGGCTGTACGTCAAAGACCATTGCAGCGCGATCCGTCGCGTACTGGAAGCGGGTGTGCCGGGAGAAACCTATAACGTCGGGGGCTGGAATGAAAAAGCCAACCTCGACGTGGTGCACACGCTGTGTGCCATCCTCGACGAACTAAAGCCGCGAGTCGATGGGCAGTCCTACAGAACTCAGATTACCTTTGTCAAGGACCGTCCGGGCCACGACAAGCGTTATGCGATCGATGCCAGCAAGCTGGAACGTGAACTGGGCTGGAAGCCGGCCGAGACTTTTGAGACAGGCATCCATAAGACCGTGCAGTGGTACTTGGCCAATGCGGCCTGGGTGCAGAACGTCACTAGCGGCAATTACCGCAACTGGGTCGAGAAGCAATACGCATGAAAATCCTGCTGATCGGTAAGAACGGCCAGGTCGGGCGTGAACTGCAGCGTACGTTGTTGCCGCTGGGCGAACTGGTGGCGTTGGGGCGCGACGGGCTTGATCTGAGCGATCTCGCCGCAGTGAAGCAGGTGCTGGCAAGCCAGCGCGCCGACGTCATCGTCAACGCTTCGGCCTATACCGCAGTCGATCGCGCCGAGGCTGACGAAGCCGGCGCAGTGGCTGTCAATGCCACCGCGGTGGGCGCCATGGCGGAGTATGCCAGCGCCCGTGGTGCCCTGCTGGTGCATTACTCGACCGACTACGTATTCGACGGCGACAAGGCCGGTCCGTACCGTGAAGACGACGCCACTGCGCCGCAAAGTGCGTATGGCCGCAGCAAACGCGCAGGCGAAGAAGCCATCCTAGCCAGCGGCTGCAAAGCCCTGGTGTTCCGCACCAGTTGGGTGTTTTCTGCTCATGGCGGCAACTTCATCAAGACGATGCTGCGCCTGGCGGGCGAGCGCGATAGCCTGAACGTGGTTGCCGACCAGATTGGCGCACCAACTTCGGCGGAGCTGATCGCTGATGTGACGGCACTGGCCGTTGCGACCTACCGCCGCGGAGCACTGGCAAGCGGCATCTACCACCTGACCGCAGCCGGCTCCACCAGCTGGCACGGCCTGGCCAGCTATGCGATTGAAGGCGCTAAGGCACGCGGCGCGGCCATCAAGGTCGATCCGGCGCAGATCAAGCCGATCCCGACCGAAGCCTACCCCCTGCCGGCCAAGCGGCCGAAGAATTCCCGGCTTGACACCGGCAAGCTGGCCGGCGCCCTCGGACTGCAGCTTCCCGACTGGAAGATCCACGTCGATCGCCTCCTCGAACAACTTTCCTGAACGGACAAAGAATGAAACGTAAAGGCATCATCCTCGCTGGCGGCTCAGGCACCCGCCTCCACCCCGCCACGCTGGCAATCAGCAAGCAGTTGCTGCCGGTGTTCGACAAACCGATGATTTACTACCCGCTCAGCACCCTGATGCTAGCCGGCATCCGCGAAATCCTGATCATCTCGACACCACAGGATACGCCGCGCTTCCAGCAACTGCTTGGCAGTGGCGAGCAATGGGGGCTGGATCTGCAGTATGCGGTGCAGGAGTCACCGGATGGCCTGGCCCAAGCCTTCATTATCGGTGAGCGGTTTATTGGCGACGACCTGTCGGCGCTGGTGCTGGGCGATAACATTTTTTATGGCCACGAGTTCCAGGACCTGCTGGGCAACGCGATGGCGCGCACCGAAGGTGCCAGCGTGTTCGCCTACCATGTACAAGATCCGGAACGCTACGGCGTGGCCGAGTTCGACGCCCAGCGGCGCGTGTTGTCGCTCGAAGAAAAGCCGGCTAAGCCAAAGTCGAACTATGCGGTGACAGGGTTGTATTTCTATGACAATCAAGTATCTGAGCTGGCCAAGAGCCTGAAGCCATCGGCTCGCGGCGAACTGGAAATTACCGACCTGAACCGCCTGTACCTCGAACAGGGTAAGCTCAATGTTGAGATCATGGGCCGCGGCTACGCTTGGCTCGACACTGGCACCCATGAATCGTTGCTCGAGGCCGGCCAGTTCATCGCGACCTTGGAGAACCGCCAGGGCCTCAAGGTCGCTTGCCCGGAGGAAATCTCCTTCCGCCAGGACTGGATCGATGCCGCCCAACTGGAAAAACTCGCACGCCCGTTGGCCAAGAATGGCTACGGCCAATACCTGCTGCGCATCTTGCAAGAAAAGGTGTACTGATGAACGCCACCCGCATGAGCATTCCCGACGTCGTACTGATTGAACCGAAGGTGTTCGGGGACGAGCGTGGTTTTTTCTACGAGAGCTTCAACCAGCGCGCATTCAACCAGGCGATCGGGCGAGAAGTTGCGTTCGTTCAGGACAACCATAGCCGTTCTGCGCGCCACGTGCTGCGCGGTTTGCATTATCAGATCCAGCATCCGCAGGGGAAACTGGTGCGGGTGACCCATGGCGCAGTGTTCGACGTTGCGGTCGACTTGCGCCGCAGCTCGCCGACCTTCGGCAAATATGTCGGCGTGGAGCTGTCGGCCGAGAATAAGCGCATGTTGTGGATACCGGAAGGTTTTGCACACGGCTTTGTGGTGCTGTCCGAACATGCCGAATTCCTGTATAAGACGACTGACTTCTGGTATCCGGAGTTCGAGCGCAGCCTGGCATGGAACGACCCTACCGTCAATATTGCCTGGCCGTTCGAGGGGGCGCCGGCACTCTCGGCCAAGGATCAGGTGGGCAAGCTGCTGGCCGATGCGGAGCATTTCGCATGAGTGCCTTGCGCTAGGGCGGCGATGAAACCGGCAAACAAACGCTGGGGGCGGTGGCTGGCGGCGACGCGCCTTGGCTCGCTGTTTGGCAGCGCAAGGCCTGCCCCGCCGTCGCTGGGCGACCTGCCGTCCGGCTTTGATGGCGAACGCTACCTGCAATTGCATCCCGATCTGCTGGCGGCAGGGGTCGATCCGGTGCGGCACTACCTGCTGTACGGTCGAAACGAAGGGCGCAGCTTCTCCGTGCCCCCCGCGCCGCTGGAGGCGCCTGCCCAGTCGGCGTTGCTGGCGCGCCTGATCCAGGACGCCTTGCCGCCAGGGTTCGACAGCCGGCTCTACCTGGAGTTGAATCCGGACGTGCAGGCCGCCCGCAGCGACCCGGTCGAGCATTTCCTGCTGCACGGCCGCGCCGAAGGGCGGCCATACCAGCTGGCGTCCGCCCTGGTGGAAGAAACGGAGCCGCCGGCGCTGGAGGACTTGCCCGCTGGCTTTGACGGCGAACTGTATCTGCATTTGCATCCCGATCTGCAGGCGGCCGGGGTCGACCCGGTCCGGCACTATCTGCGCTATGGGAGGGCCGAAGGGCGGGCGTTCGCAGCGCCGGCGCAGGACGACGCACTCGCCCAGTTGCCAGCCGATTTCGATCCTGAGCTTTACCGCAAACTGCACCTGGACCTGGCCGACCCAGCCATTGACAGCGCAGCCCATTATCTTCACTTTGGCCGCCATGAGCAGCGCGCCTATACCTTGCCGGCGCTGGAACTGTCGGAGGGCCGCTGGCAGGCCGACCGCGAAACCGTGATGGTGGTGTGCCACGAAGCGTCGCGTACCGGTGCGCCGATCTTGGGCTTGAACCTCGTGCAATCCCTAGCCGGGCGCTACAACGTGGTGGCGGTCCTGCTGGGAGACGGGCCGCTGGTCGATGCCTTCCGTCACGCAGGTGCCGCGGTCGCGCTGTTGCCGGCGGCACGCCTCAGCAGCCTGCTGGCGCGCAACCTTGTGACGCAGTTATGTCAGCGTTATCGTTTCAAGTTTGCTTTGGTCAACAGCATCGTCTCCGGGCTGCTGTTTGAGCCGCTGGCCGAGGCCTTTGTGCCGACCATCGGTCTGGTGCATGAATTTGCTTCCTATACCCGGCCGCATGGCGCGTTCCGCAATGCCTTGCTGTGGTCGACCGAAGTGGTGTTCTCGGCCAAGGTCACCATGGAAAATGCCTATGCCGAGTATCCAGACTTGCCGCGGCGCAGTGCCCGTATCCTGCCCCAGGGGCGTTGTCGGCTGCCAGATACGGGGCTGGAGCAGGCGGCGCTGGCACGTGCACAGGATGACTTGCGCCGGCAAATGCGGCCTCTCGGGGCAAAGGACGCCACGTTGGTGCTGGGCGTGGGCTATGTGCAATTGCGTAAGGGCGTGGAGCTGTTTATCGAATGCGCGGCGCGGGTGGCGCGCCTGCCCGGTGGCGGGAACTGCCGGTTCGTTTGGATCGGCAAGGGCTACCAGCCGGATCAGGACGTGGCGTACTCGGTGTACTTGGCCGACCAGGTGCGGCGCGCCGGCCTGGAGCAGCAGCTGGTCTTCATCGACGAGACCGCAGCGATCGAAACCGCCTATGAAGAAGCCGACATCATGTTGCTCTCTTCGCGCCTCGATCCGCTTCCGAATGTCGCCATCGACGCCCTGGCCAGCCGCCTGCCGGTACTATGCTTCGACCGTACTACGGGCATCGCAGACTTCCTGGCCGAGAGTGGATTGCGCGAGTACTGCATTGCCGACTATCTCGACACCTCGATGATGGCCAACAAGGTGGTGGCACTGGCCAACGATGTGGCCTTGCGCGCGCGCATTGCGGCGTCCAGCCAGGCGGCCGCGGCGACGTATTTCAGCATGGAGCGCTATGTGGCAAGTCTCGAGCAGCTCGCGCACAGCGCTGCACTGCGCGTCGAGCAAGAGCGCGCGGATACATGCACGATCGTCGAGTCCGGCCAGTTCCAACCCGCGTTAGCCGGCCTGCCGGGGGATGGCGGCACCTTGGAGGCCCAGGTCCGCCGTTACGTGCGCGCATGGGCGAGTGGCATCGACCTGCACATGCCGCATCCAGGATTTCGACCGGAGCTCTACCGCGAACAGCATGGTGCGGCTGCCGCCAACACCGACCCGTTCGCCCACTATCTTCGGGCCGGCCAGCCGCCAGGGGCATGGAACTGCTGACACGGTTGGTGTCGGTCGAGCGCCTGGACCAGCTGGCGGAATGCTAGAATAGAAGATTATTCTTGGCTCGCGTCCCTCGTGTGGCGGCCAGCGCCCATCATGTTTTTTGTTTAATTGGTAGCATGAATTCGGAAATTAATGATGTTGCTGCAGTGGGTGCCCGAGGCTCTGCCGCCGGCCCGGCCCCGATGCCATCGGACATTGCAATTAGGGTCAGCAACCTTAGCAAATGCTATCAAATCTATGAGCAGCCGCGCGACCGTCTGAAGCAGTCGGTATTGCCGCGACTGCAGCGCGCGCTCGGCCAGGTTCCCGGCCAGTACTTCCGCGAATTCTGGGCAGTCAATGATGTCTCTTTTGAAATCAAAAAAGGGCAGACGGTCGGCATCATCGGCCGTAACGGTTGCGGCAAGTCGACCCTGTTGCAGATGATTTGCGGCACGCTGAACGCAAGCGGCGGCAAGGTGGAAACCCACGGCCGCATCGCCGCCCTGCTCGAATTGGGAGCTGGCTTCAATCCGGAATTCACCGGCCGCGAGAACGTATACATGAATGCCACCGTACTGGGTTTGCGGAAAGAGGAAGTCGATGCCCGCTATCAGGACATAGTTGCCTTTGCCGACATTGGCGATTTCGTCGAGCGCCCAGTCAAGACTTATTCCAGTGGCATGATGGTGCGCCTGGCGTTTGCCGTCATTGCCCACGTCGATGCCGACATTCTGGTGATTGACGAGGCGCTGGCCGTCGGCGATGCCTTCTTTACGCAAAAGTGCATGCGCTTCCTGCGCAACTTCATGAAGACCGGCACCGTGCTGTTTGTCAGCCACGATACGGCTGCGGTGCGTAGCCTGTGCAACCATGCGATCTGGATCGAACGAGGGCGCATGCTGGAGCAGGGGGCGCCGAAGGACGTGTGCGAGCACTACTTGGAAGCGTTCTACGAGGCGCAGCAAGGCAAGAGCACTTCAACGCGCATCAAGTCTGCCAGCGCCGGCCCGGCCGCGGCGGTGCAGGACCAGCGGCGCGACTTCATTAACGCCAGCAACTTGCGCAACGACCTGCAGCTCTTTGCTTTCGACCCGGAGGCAGCGTCGTTCGGCAAAGGCGGAGCGCAGATTACGGCGGTGCGCTTCCTGGACATGCAAGGGCAGCCTCTGGCCTGGATCGTCGGTGGCGAAAACGTAATCCTGCGCGTGGAGGCGCAGGCGCATAGTGCCCTTGACTCGCCGATCATCGGTTTCTACGTGAAAGACAAGCTGGGCCAGAACCTGTTCGGCGACAACACTTGGCTGACCAGCATGGATGCGCCGGTCGCTTGCGATGGCGGCCAGTTCCTGGCGGCAGATTTCGCGTTCCAGATGCCGCGCCTGGCCGCCGGCCAATACTCGATCACGGTGGCAATTGCCAACGGATCACAGCACGATCACGTGCAGCACCATTGGGTGCATGACGCCGTCAGCTTCAAATCTGAGTCCACCAGCGTGGCGGGCGGATTGATCGGCATCCCGATGCAACATATCAAACTTGAAACGTTGGCTTTCCATGAATGACTTTAACGAAGGCCTGCTGCAGGCCGCAAACTTCACTCCGCTTTCCTTGCAGGTGCCCGATGGCTGGTGTGGCCACCTGCCATTTGCTGCCTGGCTGATGAAGCAGTTGCGTCCGGCACTGTATGTTGAACTTGGTACGCACTCGGGCAATTCCTACTTCGCGTTTTGCCAGGCCGCCCGCGAAGAGAATATTGGCGTCAAGTGCTATGCGGTCGATACCTGGCAGGGCGACGAACACGCGGGCAGTTACGGCGGCGACGTGTTCGAGCAGGTGTCGCGGCATAACCAAACCCATTACGCCGGCTTCTCGCGCCTGCTGCGCATGACTTTCGACGATGCGGTCAATTATTTCTCCGATGCCTCAATTGACTTGCTGCACATCGACGGGCTGCACACCTACGAGGCGGTCAGGCACGACTTCGAGACCTGGCTACCGAAGCTGGCGCCGGGCGCGATTGTGCTGTTCCATGACATCAATGTGCGCGAGCGTGGTTTCGGCGTCTGGAAGTTGTGGGAAGAATTGCAGCAGCGTTATGCCGCCCATCATGAATTCGTGCACTCGCATGGGCTGGGAGTCCTGTGCATTGGCGGCGCAGGCGAAGCCACTATGCTGCCCTGGCTGCACCCCGGCTGCGTGGAGCAGCATGTGCTGCGCAATTATTTTTCTGCGCTCGGCGCGCGCCAGGTGGAGCGCCTCGAAGTACAGCAGTCACGCATTCAGCTGGCTGCCGCGCGCCAGCAGATTGCAGAACGCGACGCCTTGATTACCCACTTGCATGAAGTGGTGGCCGAACATAGCGGTAATCTGCACGTGGCGAACACGGCGCTGGCCCAACGCGATGTCCAGATGGCCGAGGTTCACACGGCATTGGACCAGTTGCGTAAGTCACAGGTCGAGCATGAAGAACAGCGGGAAGCTTTGACCGCAGCCTTGGCCGAGCGCGATGCCCAGTTGGCCGCCGCGCGGCAGGAGTTGGCGGAACGCGATGGCAAAGCGGTGGCCACCTGGCGCGCGCTCAAAGAGTGATTTAGTTTTTCTGAATCAAAATTGTATAATTTGCAATCTTGCTGTGCGCAGGAATGGGGGCGCAACGCCACCTTCCAGTGCATGATGTGCTATTGCGCGCCCGTCCTTGTTAATTGGTAACCATGAATTCCGAATTCAATGAAAATTTGTACTTGAAGATCAACCCGGACGTCGCCGCTGCGGTGCGCAGCAAGCAATTTGCGTCTGGCCATGAGCATTACGAAAAAGTGGGACGGATAGAAGGCCGCCCGACCGACTACACGGAATTGATGGACAGCCTGGTCATTGCAGCCGCCGAGCGCGGCAGCGAAGTGCAGCGCCTACAGCAAACCCTGCGCGAACGTGAACTCGAGATTGCAGCGTTGAAGCAGACCATCCATGCCCTGTATAACTCGATCAGCTGGCGCTGGAGTGCGCCGCTGCGCTGGCTGGGCACGGTGGCGCGCGCCCTGACGGGCGGCGCCGCGTTCTGGCGCAAGGTTGCGGCCGCGCGTGCGGTCCTGCTTCGCTTGCTGCGCCAGGAATCGCTGCCCGCGCTGGTGGCGCGCGCGGTGAAAGTATGGCGACGCGAGGGGCTGCGTGGCCTCGTTATGCGCCTGCGCCGCCAGCACCAGCTGGCGACCGCTCATGCAGCAGCCGCTGGCACGCCTACAGCGCTCGGCTTTTCGCTGACGCCGGCCGCCTTGGTGCGTGGACAGGATGGCCGTTATGCGCTAGCACCGGCCAGCCCAGGCTATACGTATATCGAACCGCAGCGTCCTGTCGACCTGGCCGAACGCATGGCCGCAATCCCGGCTGCACCGCGCTTCTCCATTGTCGTGCCGGTCTACAATACCACGCCGCAGCTATTGGCCGACGTGCTCTCGTCGGTGCAGCGACAATGGTATCCGCACTGGGAACTGATCCTGATCGACGATGCCAGTCCGAGCGCCGCAACCCAGGCCGCGCTGTCTGCCATCGAGCATCGGCAGATCAAGTTGTTGCGCCTGGAGCAGAACCAGGGAATTGCCGGCGCCACCAATGCCGGCTTGGCCGCGGCCCAGGGCGATTTTATCGTCTTCATGGACCACGATGATGTGCTAACCGTTGACTGCCTGTACGAGTTGGCTCTGTGCATTGAACGCGAGCAGCCGGACTTTGTTTACAGCGACGAGGATAAGCTCGACGAGCAGGGTCGGTATGTCCAGCCGCATTTCAAGCCGGACTGGTCACCGGACACGATGATGAGCACCATGTTCACCTGCCATGTTTCCTGCGTGCGCCGCAGCCTGCTGGAACAGGTTGGCGGCTTGCGCTCGCAGTACGACGGCTGCCAGGACTGGGATTTCGTACTGCGTGTATCCGAACACACCAGCCGAATCAGCCATGTCCCGAAAGTGCTGTACCACTGGCGCATTATTCCTGCGTCGGTGGCGGCCGATATTGCTGCCAAGCCGTATGTGCTGGAAGCCTCGCGCCGGGTGCGCGCCGATGCGCTGGAGCGCCGCGGCCATGCCGGCAGCGTCGAAGCCGTGACCCAGATGCCGGGCTTCTTCCGCGTGAACTACCACCTGCGCGGCACGCCCCTGGTGTCGATCATTATCCCGAGCCGCGACAATGGTGCGGTGTTGCGCCGCTGCATCGAATCGATCCATGAAAAGAGCAGCTACCGCAATTTCGAAATCATTGTGCTCGACAATGGCTCGGTTGACGCGGGCACTTTGGCTTACCTGGAACAGGTACAGCAGGCTGGCCAGGCGCAAGTGTTGCGGCATGACGCACCGTTTAACTTCTCCGAACTGAACAACATCGGCGTGGCCAAGTCCAGGGGTGAACTGCTGTTGTTCCTGAATGACGATACCGAAGTGCTGTGCGCCGACTGGCTCGAACGGATGGGGGGCTACGCGCAGTTGCCGCACATTGGCGCAGTGGGGGCCAAGTTGCTTTATCCTGGCGCGCGCGAAGTGCAGCACGCGGGCGTGTTGAACCTGGCTGACGGCCCTGGCCATGCTTTCCTGCGTCAGCCAGCCGAGGCGCCTGGCTACTACATGCGCAACCTGCTCGAATATAACTGGCTGGCCGTCACCGGCGCCTGCCTGATGATGGCCGCCGACAAATACCGCGCGCTGGGCCAGTTCGACGAGAGCTTCCCGATTGCCTACAACGACGTTGAGCTGTGCTTCCGCAGTGCGGCGGCCGGACTGTATAACGTTGTCGTTCCGGCGGTCACCCTGATCCACCACGAGTCTGTCAGCCGCGGCGTCGACCATATCGACCCGGTCAAGCTGGCGCGCCTGACGCGCGAGCGGCATCGCCTTTACGAGACGCACCCGGCTTTTTTCCAGCGCGACCCGTTCCACAATCCTAACCTTCACCCATGCGGTGTCAATTTCGAGGTGCCATGCTGATGAATGCTCCCGCTCCTGTTTCATTGGCGCAGGCCACAGTGCAGGGCCAGTTCCAGTCGGATGAGTTGGATGCTTTGCTGGCGCGCGCCAGCGCAGTGTCCTTCGATTTCTTCGACACCCTGTTCATCCGTCCCTTGGCTCACCCCGAAGACGCATTCGATATCCTGGGCGCTCGCTTCGGGATTCCCGATTTCCGCGCGCGGCGCCGTGCCGCCCAGACCGAGGCATTCCAGCGCATGGCTGCGGCGGGACGCAAGGAAATCACCCTGCATGACATCTATGCCTGCTGGCCCGAGGGCGGCGTGCCGGGCAGAGAGTTGATGCAAGCCGAATATGAGCTCGAGCTGGCGCTGGTTGAGCCGAACCCGGAGCTGGCCGACTTATTCGCGGCCGTACTGGCTTCCGGCAAGCCGGTCGTGATTACTTCCGACATGTATCTGTCGGCCGAATTCTTTGTTGCGGCGTTGCGGCCGCATGGTTGGGACCATTTGCCATTGTTCATCTCTGCCGACCGCAATGCCACCAAGCGCGACGCGGGGGAGCTGTTCGATGCGGTCGCGGCGCAGTTGGGCATCGACGCCAGCGCGATCCTGCACATAGGCGACAATGAGCTTGCGGACGTCTTGCGTCCACGCGACAAGGGCCTGATGGCTTACCATTACCGCGCGGCGAAGCCAGCCGGCGAAGGGCGCAGGAAGACCGTATCGCTCGTGCTGTCGCTGGGGCAGGGCTTGCTGCGCACGCGCGCACGCGACATTGCGACCGACTCGTTTGCAGAGCTGGGCTATACCTATGGCGGGCCGGCCAACCTCGGTTTTCTCGACTGGATTGGCGAACGTGCGCGCGCCGACGGCGTCGAGCATGTCCTGTTCCTGTCGCGCGACGGCTATACGATGGAGCGCATTGCGCGCGCCGACCCGGCGTGCTCATTGCCGCCGTACTGCTATTTCCTCGGCTCGCGCACCGCCTATACTCTGGCAGCGATCCGTGCCGATAATTTCAACGAATTCTTGCCTTTCCTGCTGTCGGGAAGCGATGGCCTGGCTCCGCACGAAGTCCTCGAACGCATCGGCGTGACGCCGCCGGCGCCGCATGTGATGGCCGACCTGGGCCTCGGGGAAGACGTGCGCATGTCGCCGTCCCTGCACCCGCAGTTGGCCAGCTTCCTGTACGCTTACCGCTGGGAGATCCTCAAGGTATGCCAGCGCAACCGCAGAGCCTTGTATCGTTACCTGCGCGAGATCGGACTGAAGGATGGCAGCCGGGTTGGCCTGGTTGACGTCGGCTGGAGTGGGACCAGCCAGGAAGCGTTTGAAATGGCGCTCAAGCCCTTGATGCAGCTGGACGTATTCGGCTATTACTTCTGCCTGGCAGATACCCCCGAACGCCAGCGCCGCGCTGGCGTGCAGCGTATGGCAGCCTTGGTCGATGAGGCCAGCACGTCGGCGGCAACGGTGGCCAGTGTCTACGCCAACCGCGTCGCAGCCGAGCTGTTCTTCTCGGCGCCGCATTGCTCCGTGATTGGCCTTCAGGATGGTGCCCATGGTGTCGAAGCGGTGTTCGACGTTGGACGCGGCGACACCGGCGCGCTTTCCGCCATCGCGCAGGAAGTTTGCGATGGGGTGCAAGCGTTTGCGGCGCACTATTTACCGCAGCGCCGCCGGCTCGACGTGCGCGCCAGCCCGCTGCAGACAGCTTGGCCACTGATTGAATTGCTGACCGATCCAGGCAAGAAAGCGCAGCAGTTGCTCGGCCAGGTCAAGAACTTCGACGCCTGGGGCAGTTCGCGCAATCACAAACTGACGGTACGCGACTACTGAGTCGACGAAATTCCATCAGCGGCAAGCCGGCAGCACGCGATGCTGCGGCTTGCAAAATTGACCGGAACGTTTGTTTTCTGCTTATAATTCATGTCTTCATGAGCGGCCTAGTCACCGCGGCAATTGAACTTAGTCGTGGATTACGATGCCGAAACTGTCAAATACTTCCTTCTGTCTGGCGCTCGCCGTCTTCGCAGCCTGCTTTCTTTCATTTTTTTTCGATCCATTCCTGATCATCAATCGAGATCGGTTCGATGACTTTTCCGAAGAGATTGTCGAATGCTCGATGCTGCACGCGGAATCGGTTGGTTGGCGTGATGGGCTTGGGCTAGGCGTCTACCTGCCGAAAAAGGCTTGCCGCGATCGATTCAGGGATGGGTCTATCACCCAAGTCGTACGCAGCAATCTTGCTGATCTGACCGATCCGAATTGGGAGCGGGGACTTTCGCGTTTCTCGCCATCGTTCATTGCCCCCACTTCATACTGGAACATTCGCCGGTACATGCCTGGGGAGCGATTGGAGTTTCCTGACGGATCTGTCCGCGCGGTGATAGAAATGTCGGTCAGCAATTCTTACGTTACCGTACGTCTGGACGGCCCCATCCAAAACGCCTTCAGCAAGCCATTCGTGGCTGACGCCTCCCCGCCAAGCGGCGACTTCATCCGGTACGATAGCCAGATCGGCGGCCCCGGGTTTGTATTCGGTGGACTGTATCGTATTTTCAAGAAGCACGACGTGCATTTCTATCGGGGATTTAACATTGCGTTGTTATCCCTGTGCATTGCGGTCATTGGCTATTTCATTGCAGTTGAGTTCGGAACAGTTGCGGCATCTTCCCTCTGTATCGCCGCCATATTTTCACCGTGGCTTGTTAATGCTTCTGGAAACCTGTACTGGATGGCGTGGACTTGGTTCATGCCGACTGTGCTGGTACTTTGCGTTTCGTCCCAAAGCAAAGCGGGAACACTATCTGACCGGTTTGGGCGCAGGGCGTGTGCTGCATATTTCGCAGTTGTGGCATTGAAATGCGCATGCGGATACGAATACTTGCCGTCAATCCTGATCACGTCGTTCCTGCCGGTTGTCTATTTCTGGGTCCGGGATCGCCTTCCTGCGAGAGATGCCATCACATCAATTCTCAAGATCGGCCTTTCCGGATGCGCTGCATTTGGCGCCGTATTGCTGGCGCATGCATATTTGCGCGCTGGCTCCGTTTCGACAGGTGTCCGAGCGATCGCATCTGACGTTACGCGCAGAACTTATGCGTCGGGCGGCGAAGTGCAAGAGTCGCTCGGTAACGGGGCATCCCTCCTGGAGGTTGTTGGTTTGTATTTTGGTAAGCTTTTCCAGCCAATCATCGCAGGGATAACTCAACCGTTCTATGTGACCCTCGCCGTGCTGGCCTCCTTCGCTATCCTGTTGATGGCCGTGAGGGGTAAGCATAGGGCGCTCGGCGTCGTTTTCATCGTGAGCATCCTTGCACCAATGTCATGGTTCATCGCGGCGAAGGGGCATTCGTTTGTACATCCACACATCAATGCAGTCCTGTGGGATATGCCGACCGTCCTCTTGGGCATTGTGTGCGCCATGGTTGCGCTGACCAAAGGCACAACGCTGATCCGTCGACAGCCGAACTCTTAGGGCTGCCATAGCACCACGCCGGGCGCATTGGGTAAGCGGTTGCAAAGGGCGGGATTGCTATGACCGCCCTTTGGCTTGCTGGCGAGTCACAATCACATAATGGGAAGGCAGCCCGGCTCGCCCGGGGCTTAATATCGCGCCTTCGACAAATATGTTCAGATACTTGCCAGCAGGCTGAACGTCGACGATTCTTCTCGTGTCGCCGTTTTCAAGCTTGACGTAGTTGCCAGCCATGAAATCCCGGGCATACGGTGCGGTATTGGGGACAATAAAACCGGCCCAATTGCGTGCCACCCCCTGATCCCAGTTTTCATCGGTCAAAAAAAAGCTCAGGTTAACGCTGTCGGCGGACTGTGCATGAAGAACCTCATCGTTCTCGTAACTGATCCGCGTGGCGGAGCAGGACGTGACTGAGGCAGTGACGTTGCTGTTGCCCACCACCTTCATATCAAAAAAATCTCCGACCTCCGGAGTCTTGAGCACCGGAATTGCTACAGTTGATCCACCTATCGGGAGCGAAACGTATCCATCACCGGGAAGCGAGATGTTATTTTTCTGCATCAGCAAATATCGACCAGCTCCTGTTGCCGAATAATTCACTGTTACCGCGTAAAAGCCGCTCGCTTCAGACGCGAGCGTAAAGCCGCCGCCATTCTGGGCAACATGACAGTCGACAGCGCTGGACTCCCGCCCCTTCGCGGCTTTGCGCCATACAATCGTGGTCGGCGATACAAAATCCAGTTCCCAGCCGGATAGAATCTCCTCGTAGAACCAGAAATTCTGGCTCAGGCTCCACTGCTGCCAAGTCGGCCCGGTGCTGAATCTGGTGGTGACAAGCAAGTCGGCATCTGCGAGACTGGACTTGGCTGCGTGCCGAACCTCTCCAAGCGCATGGATTGCGGCATCGACGGGCCAGGCTGGGAAACTCCGGTTTAGAGAGCTCAAGATTCCCCAATATTCTTCGATCACCCTGCTATCCTTGTGGTCGCGAGCATAGTCGATGTACTCTTTCCATCCTGTCGCGAGATATCCCCCGAACTCCGGGACATAGAAACGACGGGCGTCATTTTTGGCAATTTTCGACTCTTGGCAGTACTTTGCCCACTGTTGAGCAACGCCAGCCAAAAGAGCGCCAAACGTCATGACCACCAGTCCTACCTGGATGGAGTTGACCGTTCGCGGCGTCGGTTGAATTGCCCTAGAGGCGAGAATCTGGATAGCTTTGGCCGCAAGCAGGAGGGCGGTCACCGCTCCCCAGTAGAAAAAACCGCCGAAGTACGCGCCAAGTTGTCCGCCTAATGAGGCCACGGCGCCCCCAGAGAACAGTGCCATGCCAATCCAGGAGAGCAGGGCATATTCAATCCTCCTGGTCCTGACCGCGCACAGTGAGGTGAATACCAGGACACCAAGGGGGAAATAGTTTTGCTCCGAAATAATTCTTGTGATCTGGCTGGCTTCGAATATGCGGTTTGATGGCTGGTAGGAGGGGAAGTACCACCATTGATCATTGGCGACATCCACGAAATTGTATTTGATTAATTCCATAGGATGGCCGGCTGTGACCAGCAGCAGTATCGCCGCCCAGGAAGAAGCAGCTGTAAAGATGATGATGGCCAAGCTCTTTTTCCAGGTCGGCTTTTCTTCGAAATGGCAGACTCCTACGAAAAAGACTGTGATCAGAAAGGCCGTTGGAATGGCAAAATCGTTCGACCAAAGCAGGCAGACGCCAACTAGCAGGCCTGCGAGCATGTCACGGGATTTCCCTTGCTGCTGTTGCAGCAATAAATACAAGAATATCCCAACCACATACGGCGCACTAGCCCGAATTGGCCGCAGTGAATTGCCCGGCTCGCGGGCAAAATTGAAAACATCGAAAAAATGAGACGTCTCAGGTATTAACGATAAAAGCGCAAATACGGCGCCACCAGCTATCAGCGAGAATACTTTGGACGAGCGGAAGATCAGCTGGAGAATAACCGAAATCGAAATCCAGCCGAGGCTCAATGTGAGGAGCTTCGTCGCAAAGACGCTGGCCGCAAGAGTTCCGCCCGCTATTTTAAAGAAGGGGAAAATCAGCAATAGCGGCCCGATGCCCAGGTAAGGAAAGAAGTCCTTTCCCGGCAATTGTCCGGCGTCGAGCCTGAACAAGCCGCTAGCCGTTTGAAAAGCACCGTCCAGATGAAATGTCGGTATATTTACTGACGATGCAAGTGCTTGAATGATGATCAAAGCCAAGGACGAAAGGATTGCCCCAGCTGCTGCAAGGCTGATCAATAACGCGTGGCGCTTATTCAAATTTTCGATCCTTTTGCGATCTTGCGTGGTTATTTTTTTTGCCGAGGAGTCAATTTTTGGGTGAGGCGTGATCTTAGCATGCTCTCTTACCCGAAGACTTGCTCGGTGAGGGCAGTAGTTAGGGCCTAGGCCCCGCTACGGATGCGCCGCGCGGCGCATCGGGGGCGCTGCAGAAGCACAGAGTGCTTCTGCTCGCGAGGATGGGTACATAAAAGGGTGACGCCTGCTCTGGCACCCAAGTATAATGAGCGGTTCATCGCGTAATAATCATGTCCGGGTTCGGGGAATTCTAAATATGGCGTTCTATCCTGTCTTTCTGTCGGTAGTTTTTGTAGTGCGCAACCAAGGCACGCAATTAGAAGGTATTCTCAGGACGGCCAGCCAGCAGGCTGCCTCATACGTCAGCGACTACGAGCTGATCATTGTCGACAATGCCTCTGATGATGAAAGCGTGCAGGTACTCAAGAAGCTGACCGCACAAGATGGCCTGCCAAATCTTCAAGTCTATGCGCTGACCAAAGAGGTCAGCAGCGATTCAGCTGCATGGGTCGGCCTGGAGAACGCACTGGGCGACTTTGTTGCCGTCATCGATCCAGTGGCCGACGATATTGCATTCTTGCCACAGATGCTGGAAAAAGCGGTCGAAGGCGCCGACGTGGTCTTCGCGAACAATCGCAAGAAGCCTCGCCAAAGCTTGCCGTACCGCGCAGCTTACAGCGCCTTCCACTGGCTCTATCAGAGCTTTAACGGCATTCACCTTGCCAACGAGGCACCAAGCTACCGCGTGTTGAGCAAGCGCGTCATCAACTTTATCCTGCAGCACCCGCAGCCATCCGTGACTTACCGGCACCTGCCGGCGACGGGCGGCTTTGCGCGCGCCAATATGGAGTATAGTGCCGCGCCTGCCGCCAGCAAAGTCAAGAAGCTTGGCGAAAGCGTTGACCGCGGCATGCGTCTGCTCGTGTCGACCACGCAGGCGCCCATGCGCCTGGTGACGAGCCTGTCCTTGTTCGGCGCCGCAGCCAATTTGTTTTACTCCATCTATGTGATCGCGATCGGCGTATTCAAGTCTGATGTGGCGCCAGGGTGGGTCAGCTTGTCACTCCAGCAATCAGGGATGTTTTTCCTGATTTCCCTGGTCCTGCTGGTCCTGGGAGAGTACATCTTGCATATGGCCAGCCTGTCGAACGAGGGGCCGCTCTACCACGTGGGTCAGGAATTCACGAGTGCCCGCATGACGCGCAAAGAAAAGCTGAACATTGAAACGGTGGCGTCCCAGCCCGGCAGCATCAATACGCAGACCGCGCGAGTAGGTACCTGAGCGTGGGCACGACATCTGCAGATGCCGTCATTATCGGTGGAGGGTTCTATGGCGCGGCCATAGCCATCTATCTGGCGCAGCAGCGCGGCCTCAAGCGGGTCGTGCTCCTCGAGCGGGAGCTGAAACTGCTTTGCCGGGCCTCCTACCATAACCAGGCGCGTGTTCATAACGGTTATCACTACCCGCGCAGCTTCACCACCGCCTTCCGTAGCCGCGTCAACTTACCCAAATTCGTGCGGGATTGGCCGGAGGCCGTCAAGCAGGATTTCACCAAGCTCTACGCGATTGCCCGACGCAATTCCAAGGTGACTGCCAAGCAGTTCGAGCGCTTTTGCCATGAAATCGGCGCCAAGATAGAGCCGGCAGAGGCTGCACAGCAAAAGCTGTTCGAACCGCGCTTGATCGAATCGGTTTTTCTCGTCGAAGAATATGCTTTCGATTCCACGCGCCTGGCAGCCTGGGCCCAGCAGGAGCTGCATGAATCCGGGGTTGAGGTGAGGTTCTCGACCAGGGCCATGACAGTGTCGCGTGACCGCGGATCGGAGTTGCTGGTCACTACTGTGGATACGGATGGTAATCCAGGGGCTTTGCATTGCCGCTTTGTTTTCAATTGCACCTACAGTGGCTTGAACCAATTGGCCGGTGAGTTCCCCGGCACGTTGACCAGGCTGAAGCACGAAATCACGGAGATGGCGCTGGTCAAGGCGCCGCCAGCGCTGGAGGGCCTGGGCGTCACCGTCATGGACGGCCCATTCTTCTCCATGATGCCATTCCCGGCGCGCGGCTTGCATACGCTTTCCCACGTGCGCTACACGCCACACTTCAGCTGGCAAGATGAAGGCGGTCACGATCCCTACAAGAAGCTGCAAGACTATGCGCGGGAGTCGCGCGTCGACCGCATGCTGAGGGACGTTGGACGCTATATGCCCGCCGTGCTGGATGCAAAGTATGCGGACTCGCTGTTCGAAGTCAAAACGATCTTGCAGAAGAACGAGGGCGACGATGGCCGTCCCATTCTGTTCGAGAAGCATGCCGAGTTGCCCGGCTGCTACTCCATCCTCGGCGGAAAAATCGACAATATTTACGACGTGCTCGAGAAACTTGAAACCGAAGTGATCGAGCCTTCCCGGAGCAAGCAATGAAACAGAACGCACTAATCGGATTCTCCGGCTTTGTGGGAACCACCCTGCTCAAGCAGGCTTCCTTCGATGCCCTGTATCGTTCGACCAATATCCAGGAAATCGACAACAGGGATTTCGATATGGTCGTCTGTGCTGGCGCGCCCGCGCAGAAATGGATTGCCAACAGCAAACCTGAAGAAGACAAGGCCAAGATCGAGGCGCTGATCAACCACCTCAAGACGATCACTTGCGATACCTTTGTCTTGATCAGCACGGTCGATGTCTTCAAGAACCCGCAGGGTGTCGATGAAGACTCCCCTATCGAAGAAGATGGCCTGCACGCATACGGACTGCACCGCCGGCTGCTGGAAAAATTCGTGGAAGAGCACTTCCCCAAGCATCTGATCGTCCGTCTGCCGGGCCTGGTTGGGCCGGGCTTACGCAAGAATGTCATTTACGACTTCCTGAACAACAACAACCTGCACGCCATTGAAAGCCGCGGGGTGTTCCAGTTCTACCCGATGGTCAACCTTTGGTATGACATCCAGACCGCGCTGCAACAAGGGCTCGGGCTGGTGCACCTCACGTCAGAACCGGTCAGCGTCGGCGCCGTTTCGCTGGAGGGATTCGGGCGCCCCTTCACCCAGGAGCTCGCGAATGCGCCGGCGCGCTACGATATGCAAACCCGCTATGCTGACCAGTTCGGTGCGCGCGGCCGCCACCAGTACAGCGCGCGTGAAACGATCCAGGCCATCCGCGCCTATGCTCAGTCGGAACCGGTCAAGGCGGGAGATACTTTATGAGGCTGGCTATCTCAAACATCGCCTGGGATGTTTCTGAAGACGAAGGCGTAGCGAACCTCCTCAGGAGATTCAACGTCGATGCCATTGATGTCGCGCCCGGGAAGTATTTCCCGGAGCCGCTGAAGGCCAGCACCGACGATATCAATCGCGTCAAGCAATGGTGGTCTGGCCATGGCATTGAAATTACCGGCATGCAGGCGCTGTTGTTTGGCACTGTCGGGCTGAATGTCTTTGGCCCGAAAGAGGTCCAGGATGCATTGCTCGAACATCTGTCGGCGGTCTGCCGTATCGGCGCAGGGCTGGGGGCGACCCGCCTGGTATTCGGCTCGCCCAAAAATCGTGACCGCACCGGCCTGGATGACAGCCTGGCCTTGGCGGAAGCAGTGGCTTTCTTCCGGCGCGTGGGTGATATAGCCCAGCATCATGGCGTCATCATTTGCCTGGAGCCAAACCCGGTTTGTTACGGAGCGAACTTCATGACGACCAGCGAAGAGACCGCGCGCGTCGTCAAGAGCGTCAATCACCCGGCGATTCGGATGCAACTCGATACAGGCGCGCTGGCCATTAACAAGGAATCCGTCGAGACCGTGCTGTCCGATTACTCCGGTCTGATTGGGCACGTGCACGCAAGCGAGCCAAGCCTTGTCCCGCTGGGCGATCCCGGAACCGATCACGCGGCCTTGCATGCTGCGATGAGGCGGTTCATCCCGGCCCATATCGTTTCGATTGAAATGGTGGCGACCAAAGACGAACCGCATCTCGCCGCCATTGAGCGTGCGTTGTCCTGCGCCGCAGCATCGTACCGGCCGACAGCGGGGGCGGCAGCATGAAGTGGATGATTTTGCTGCTCGGCATTCTTGCCAATGCCTCGGCGAGCGTTCTCGTGAAAATCGCGATGACGCCGCCACGCCGCTTCCCTTCACTGGCAGACCCGATGGCGGCGCTGACTAACTGGCCTTTCTGGCTGGGCTTAGCCCTCTATGGCGGCGCGTTCCTGCTGTACGCCGCGGCATTGGCGCGCTTGCCGCTGAACGTGGCCCATCCTGTGTTGACCTCGGGTGCCGTGGCCACCGTGGCTTTGTTTTCCATTTTCCTTTTCCGTGAGCCGTTCCACTGGACTACCGTGGCCGGGATTTCCCTGGTCGTTGCCGGTGTGGCTCTGATTACGGCACGTGTCGCATGAACCAAATTAATATCTCTGAAGCTGGCCGGGACGCCTGGCAGGTCCCGGCAATGGATGTCGCCCTATGGGAAGGCAGGCGCCACAAATATTGTGTCGTCATCCCTGTCATTAACGAAGGCGAGCGCATCAAGAATCTTCTGAAGCGTATGCAAGCGCTGCAGATTTCAACCATGGCCGACATCATTATTGTTGACGGTGGCAGCAAGGATGGCTCGCTGGAGCTTGGTGCGCTCAAGCTCGCTGGTGTAAGGGGCCTGGTCGTGAAAAAAGGCCCAGGCAAGCTCAGTGCACAGTTGCGTTGCGCTTATGCCTTTGCACTGGATCACGGCTACGAGGGCATCGTCACCATCGACGGCAATGACAAGGATGACCCGGAGGCGATTCCGCACTTCATCGCAGCATTGGAGCAGGGAATTGATTTTGTCCAGGCATCGCGCTTCCTGCCGGGCGGCATTGCTGTCAATACGCCGAAATCGCGCGACTTTGCGATCAAGTACATCCACGCGCCCTGCCTGAGCATCGCATCGGGCTTCAAATGGACCGATACGACCCAAGGCTTCAGGGCTTACAGCCGTAAAATGCTGGTCGACCCGAGGGTCGCGCCGTTCCGGGACGTCTTTTCAAGTTATGAGTTGCTCGCCTACCTGTCGTACCGGATCCCCAAGCTTGGCTATGTGTGCAAGGAGTTGCCAACGACCCGGCAGTATCCGGTGGGCGAAGTGCCGACCAAGATCAGCGGCATCCGCGGCAACCTGCTCGTACTGACGGTCTTGTTCAAGGCTTGTCTCGGCCAATTTAATCCAGGGTAACGGGGCGACGATGTCGATGGCAATTGATAATAAGCTTGAAGTTTCATTCAAGCAGCTGGTTCTTTTCCTGTTCGTCTTTTTCCTGGCGACGACGCATTTTTATCCTGGCACCGGCTCGAATGGCAACGTCGAGCAATGGATGAACCTGGCCAACCAGTATTTTTATGGGCCACAGGATTTCCTGTTCAGTTATGGGCCGCTGTACTGGCTCACTGGCAACGTCGCCAGCCAGTACAGCGTCGCCAGTTACTGGACCGGCGTGGTTTTTCTCAGTGCCGTGTTTTCGCTGTTCTGGGCGACTATCATCTCGATGGCAAGCGCGGCCAGGTCCGTACTTTTCCTGTCGGGACTATTCCTGATCTTCTTCGCCAACCTGAATTTTGGGCCCGCCTTGTTCCTCTGGCCCTTTGTCCTGGTGGTGTTCCTCGACATTCATTGCCAGCGCGAGGTGCGCCCTGCGGAATATTTCCTGTTCGGTTCGCTCATTGCGCTCGCGTTCTACCTGCGCTTTTTCTGGGGCATGGCTGCGCTCGCCACGCTGGGCAGCTACTTTTTCAGCCGCGCCTTAAGGACAAGGAAATTCACGGGCGTGTTCGTACTGGTGGCTGGCCTGCTCGTCTCGTACGTGTTGATCGGCTTGCTGGTGTTCCACGACTACAGCAGCCTTGTCCGCTACATCGACATCAACAAGCAACTGAGTTTCGGCAACTCCGTTGACATGACCCTGGAGCTGACCAACAGAACCGGAACCTGGATTGCGGCCGCCGTGGTCGCCCTCGCGCTGAATGCCTACCTGGTGCTGCGCAAGCGTGACCTGTTGATCACTGTCAATGTGCTGTTCCTGCTCTTCTTCAAGCTGGGATTCAGCCGCACTGACCATTACGTCCCATACTTCGTTATCCCGGTTGCCATGCTGCTGGTGCTGCCACTCTTGGACCGCTCCAAGCTTGGGCGTACGGTGCTTTTGGTCGGCACGGCCAGCCTCTACTATTTGATGGTTGTGCCGAGCTACCCGGGTGCGCCCGGCCGCGAAGTATTTCAGCCGACCGTCGATTTCAAGCCCGAGTATGAAAACCGGATGGAAAGCACGTACGCCGGCTTCAAGCTGAGCCCCGATATGCTGCAGGCCATCGGTAAGCATTCGATCGATATTTATCCCTATAACAATGAATACGCGTTTGCGAACCAGCTGAATTATAAGTACCGCCCGCTCTTCCAGAATTACATGACCCTGACGCCGAAACTCGACGCAATGAATCAAGCATTCTTCGAGTCGGCCGATCGGCCTCAGTTTGTGCTTTGGACGGCGGGCATCGCCTGTGCCTCGGCAAATTGCGATCCGTTTGAGGCCTTTGATGGGAAGTATTCGCTGAACGAGGATCCGCTCACTACCAGCGCCATCCTGTTGAATTACCATGTGGTCAAGACTGGCGTCGGCAAAGGCGGCATACCGCTGCTCCTGCTCGAGAAAAACGCAACGGTCAAACCGTACCAGGAGCTTGCGATCAGCGCCCAGGAGGGCCTGGAGTTTGGCAAATGGTATAAAGTGCCGAAGAGCGCCGACGGGATGGTGAAAATCAAGCCGGAGTTCAAGTTCACGCTGTATGGACGTGCGAAGAACCTGCTGTTCCGCGGCAGCGTGCTGAGGGTCAGGTATAAGTTTGCCTCAGGGGCTCTGCGCGAATATCGCGCCAATATCCTAAATGCCGGCAGCGGCATTGCGGTCACTCCCCTGTTAAACAGTTTCAATCTTTCCGGGCCGGCTCCAGTCGAAATCATGTTCGAAACGACGAACGGAAAATACTTCCAGCCCTCGTTCGACGCGAAATGGGTATCGGTCCCGATAGCGGGCCTTCAGGTGGCCCAATCTTATGTCGATGCGCGAAGCGATGCTGCGCCCGAGCACGCGCAGGAAAAAACCATCACCTGCGAGGGGGCGATCGACGTCATTAACGGCGAGCGTTACACGAACCAGGTGATGTCGATTGAAGGCAATATGAAGGTCCAGGGCTGGCTAGCTTCCGCGACCAGTGCCGGCGAGCTGTTCGACAAAACCTATCTGGTCATCATTGACAGCCAAGGCAGGAAAAGCTATGTTGCGACCCGGGTCGAGAACCGCGAAGACCTGACGGCCGCGTTCAAGTTCGAACGCATGAAGACCGCTGGTTATGTGTCGATTGTCGATCTGTCTTTTGTTGATGGGCCATCGACAATTGGCTTGGCAGGTGTCAAGGGGGCGACTTTATACACATGCAGTCAATTCGCCGCCAAGTTCACCGTCAAGCGGTAAGCGGGCGTGGACAACAGCCCCCGGTCCTGGTGGCCGGGGTCACCCGGTCGATTTGGCCAGTTCCTGCTTCATCCATTCTGCCGTGCGAGCGAAGCCTTCCAGCATTGGGATCGCAGGCGCCCAGCGCAGTTCTGCGCGCGCCAACTCATTACACAGCACGCTTGCCCGCACGTCAAAAGGACGCCCAGGCAAATGGCGGCGTTCGATGCCGTGCCCAAGCACCTTTTCAAGCCCGGCAATCAATTCGTTCAGGCTGATTCCGATGCCGGAGCTTACATTGAACAAACGCTGCGGCCCGCTATATTGCAGCGCCTTGATGAAAGCGGCCGCCACATCGCTGACGTGGATATAGTCGCGGGTCACGCTGCCATCGCCCCAGATTTCAATCGGTTTGCCTTTAATCGCATGGTGCAGAAAGACGCCGACCGCACCTTGCGCCGTCTCAATGCGCTGACGTTCGCCATAAGGGTTAGCAACGCGCAAGGTGATTGCCTTAATGCCGTGCATAGCTTCGTACATTTGCAGGTATTTTTCTATGGTCAGCTTGGTTATGCCATACGATACAACTGGATTCGTCGGGTGCTTTTCATCAATCGGCAAGTAAAGCGGGTTCCCATAGACCGTTCCGCCGGAAGAGATGAAGACGATTCTCTGCACCTGTTGCGCGACCATTGCATTCAAGATGTGCAGGGATGCCACCACATTACTCTGCACGTCATAAATTGGATCGTCGTTGGAATTCTTGGGCAGGGTGGTTGATACCAGGTGCAGGACTGCGTCGACGCCTTGCATCGCGGCCTGCACATCATGCGTGCTGGACAAGTCGCCGCAAGTCCATTCAACCGATTCATCGGCAGCAAATTTGCGGTAAGGGGGGACCCGCGGACGCTCGAATATCCGCAGCGCATAGCCGGCTGCTAGCAATTGGTCAGCAATTGTCGAGCCGATAAAGCCGCCACCGCCGAAGATTAATACTTTCATCAAAATCCTTAATCAATCCTGTTACAGTCGCGACCAGTTTCAATTGAAGGTATTTCCCTGGCTGCATTTCTCACCCGGCGCGGCTTGGTCGGGGACGATTATATCAATTGATGGTCTGGCAAGTCAGAATTACTACAGTGATTTATATATCGCAAGGGTTTCTTCGGCCATCATGTCGGGCGTTCGGGCATAGTTGGTGGTACAGGCTAGTTGGTACAATTCCTGCGGCGCGCCAACCAGTTTGCCTAGCTGCTGCGCCAAGCTGCCGACGCTACCACGCTCGAAGGCATAACCGTTGCGGCCAGGCTCAAGGAATTCAGTCATGCCTTCAACATCGGAAACCAGCACAGGTGTATGGGTGGCCAGCGAATTCAGCAAGACCAGAGGGCTATTCTCGTACCAACGGGAAGGGATTACGAGCAGATCGATTGCTCGCAGGACCTCGGCCATCTGTTTTGACGGGAAAGTGCCCTCGAATGTGACTTGATGACCCTCGGCCAGGCTTTGCAATACTTGCATATAAGCCGGATCCTGGTCCGCCGGCCCATAGATGCGCAGTTCGGCCGAGTTTTGCGGCAGCCGCTGGAAGGCCTTTAGGAGCAGGTCGGTGCCTTTATGTGGCGCAATCTGGCCAATGAAGCCAATGACCGGACGGTGTCCTGCAGGCCGCATGGGTTTGGGCGAGCGGTCGATATCGACGCCAAACCAGATGTCTTTCATGGGGACCTTGATCCCGTTGGCTTCATATGCCTTTTTCAGGAAGCGGGTAGGTGCGACAGCGCCGCGATAGGTGCCGTTATAGAGCCCTTGCAAGGTATCCGGCCGCCGGACGATATCTTCGACCAGGCCATCGACCGTTCCGCCGCGCAAGCCGGGCAGGCGCCGGCCGAGATTGGCTGCGGTGGCAATCCATTTCGCCAACCGTGGTGTGCTTGCCTTGCGAATCCAGGCTTCAGAGTACGGGCTGCGCGCAGCATCTTTGAGATGGCAGGCCACGCAATTGGTGCGGGATGGCGCAGGGCCGCGGCACAATTCGCCGTCTGCGGCTTCCAGTTTGTTATTCAAGCAAAAACCGAAGAAATCCGTGAAGGTCGCATAGGTTGGAATCCCTAGTTTTTGCGTGACTTCCAGCAGTACTGCGGTATGGTTGATCAGATGCGTGACGTGCACTACATCGGGCTGAATGTCACGCAGCGCCTGCTCCAGCACCGGGCGCATATCCGGCTGGTAATAGGTTTCTTTGACACGGGTATGCGGCACTTTGTTTTTATCGATACACACAACCGGAATGCCCTCGTGTTCATAGTGGCTGATCAAGTCGTCAGCGCCCGGCTCGCCCTGGAAAATGGCGGAGAGCACCACCACCTCGTGGCCGGCGTTGCGGTAGTGGCGTGCCAGCGCAAGGGTGTAAGTTTCGGTTCCATAGAAATGCTGCGGGAAAAAACAGTGGATGGCGAATACAATCTTCACACGGACTCCTGGCTGACTTTACTGGTGATCTCAGCGTAAATTTCCGCGTAATGATCGATCATTGCTTGGACTGAGAAATTGGCCTGGGCGCGCCGCTGCTGGGCGACGCCAAGGGCTTTTCGTTCTTTGGGTGAATCAAGCAGGCGCACCGCAATCCGTGCCAGCGCATCGGCGTCGCCGCCAGGCGCCACCAGTTCGCGGGTGCCGATGATTTCGGGAATGGCGCCGATGTCATAGCCGATGACCGGTACCTTCATGCTCATGGCAAACGGGCTGACTTGCCCGAAGCTTTCCTTCCAGACCGGGGCCACGAACAGGCTCATGCGTCGGTACAGGTCAGGGAGCACATCGTAGCTTACATACCCCGTAAATTCGAAGTCGTGCAGTACACCCGCTGCTGCCACAGCCGCTTTGAACGGCTCGAGCAAGCTGCCACCGCCGACGATCAGGATCTTGGTTCCCGGTCGCATCTGGGCGATCCGGATAAATGGCTGGATTGCTTCTTCGTTGAGCTTATCGTGCTCGAGCCGGTAGACCATGCCGACGCAATCGTCGGGGGCGTGCTCGTTGGCGGCGCGCGTGAAGAGGTTGAAGTCGGAGCCGGGATAGACCGTCACGTGGCGCTCGTCGTTATCGCCAAATACGCTGCGCACGTAATCGCTGACATAGACGTACTTCGCCACCGCGCTGGAACGGAACGGGGCAATCGGTGTATTGATGTTTTCGATGACGGGCAGGCCCAGCATGCCGGCCGCTTCGATCGCCAGCGCATACCACGGTTCATCGCAGTCACCCCAATAATGGACGTGTACCGCGTCCGGCTGCAGCCTTCTGAAATAGGCGATGAATGGCTCGACGCTCTCGCGCTGCCGGCATTCTTCGATATCGAGGCCGGTATAGGCCGCAGGCACCGGATTGAAACTGGTTAGCACATGATGGTGGTAGCGGTGGCCCAGGAATTCAACGAGGTCAACCACCAGCCGGGACGATCCGCCGGTCATGAAGTTGGCGATGACATGCACGACACGCGGGGCGCCCGGGCCGGGATCGGCCGGCAACTTGACGCGATAGGCGCCGGTGTCTGCCACTGGTGCGGGCGGGGCGCCGGCTGGGGCCAGGCGCGCGCGCATCGCGCGCGGCACCAGGCCGCCGGCGGTAATTCGCGCGATATTGGCGAGCTTGCGCAGTCCGAAAGGCTGGAAAAGCAGCGCATCGCGCAACCGTACCCAGCGGGTCTGTCGCAAAGCGTTTAAGTCAGCAGCGACGGCTTGCGATTCGCTGCGCAGTTGTTCGATCTGTGCCGCAGCATTTGCCAATTCATTATCGCGTTTGGCTACCTCGGCATAGAAGTAATGCCGTTCAGCCTCAAAGCCATTACGTTCGCGGTCCAGGTCGGAGGCCAGCCCGTCAAACTGCGTTTGCAACTCATTCTGCCGGGCCAGCATCAGCGACTCTTTCGCCGCAAAGCCAGCGGTCAGTGCCTCGATCTCGCTTGCCTGTTGCTGGCCGAACTGCCGCAGTTCATACATCGCTGCCTCGGCTTCTTTCAGGCTTTGCGCGACTGTGTGAATTTCCCTTTGCTTGAGATCCGCATGCGTTTCGAGACGTCGCACTTCCTGGCCGAGCTGCTGCAAGTCCTGGTCCTTGCCGAGAATGACAGACTCCAGGCGACGTGTCTCGTCACCGAGCTGATGCAGCCCGTTGTCCTTGTCCTGGATGATCGTTTCGAGCCGATGCAGCTCCTGTCCAAGCTGGGACAGACTGCGGTCCTTGGCCTCGATGATGGTCTCAAGCCTGCCAATGTGTTCGGGATGCCAGAATGGCAGGCGTACATCAAGCCTGCTGTTTTCGAACTGCTCGAGGGTGAGCTGGCTGGAAGGTTTGTTCGATACCAGTTCTTGCAAAGTTCTTTCGCGCTGCACGAATTCTGAGAAGTCGCTTGCCCCCAAGGAAATGCCGACGTGTCCGGCCAGCGCCAGGAGCAGGTCCGGGATCCTGGTCGACACTCCATCGGCGGGCGTTGCTACCGAGGTTAGGCCGAAGAATGACAAACCCAGGCTGCGAAACACCAGGAAGCCGAGGGGGCAATGCATCGTCGGTAGCCATTCCTGATCGAAAAACTTGCCAGAACCATCTGGGCCGATGATCAGGTTGCGGGGGACGGCGTCGCAATGCCTTCCGTCCAGGCTGGTCGATTTATCGAGGACGTTGCGGTCATGGAGTCGGGCATGTGACAGGAAGTTGCTGTACCAGCACTCGGCCCAGGCTTTGAGAGCAGCCAGTGTCCATCCTGGACGCGAGGTAATACGGATCAGCTCGGCTTGCCAATGGCGGCCTGGAATGAACGCAGCCTCCTCGAAGCCGATGGCCATGTTTTCAGGTACGGCGGCGCCGGATGCCGCAAATAATGGCTCATGCTTGACGATCAGTTCGCCAGCAGCGTTCTCACAGAAGGCGACTTGCTTGGCAAACGCCAGCCTGCGCCCGCTAGCGAAGTGATAAGCAAGAACCTTCTGGTCATGCGGCTTGTGGGGTCGGTCACTGGCTAACACCGTGAAGGAGTTGGCCAGCGCACCCGCGAGACCATTGCGCAGCACTGGCGACCAAGCATTTTCAAGGGAGAAACTGGTCGGCGCCCGCTGGGGATCCGCCAGTACTGAATTCTGCAGCAGGGGAGTGAGATCACAAGCACGCGAATGGACGCCTTGCTCAGAGAGCATCGACACTGGGAACTTATAATCCGGGAACGGATACCACCACTGCTGCTCGCTCAAGCCAGCCTTGCCCAACAGGCGGCGAAGCTCTTCTTCACCGAAGGTGACGGCGTCGTCGGCACCATACAGGTCTTCGACGCCATACATCGACATGCCGTTGTGGTCTTCTGGGCTGCCCGCCAGATACTTCAATCCGAGCTGGTTTTCGATAGCCAGCAAAAGCACGCCACCAGGGCGCAGGAAGGAACGCGCCTTGGCCAGCATTTCCTGCACGGCATCGCCGCCCTCGCTCGGCTTGAAGTATTTCCGTGCATACTCGAGTACGCCGATCAGCGTAACGACGTCAAAGCGCTGTTCGGGCTCGAAAGCATCGAATGAATCATTGACGATACGTACGTTGGATAGTCCGCGGCATCGGCTTGCTGCAATTTCGGCGCGGGTCCTGCTGCCTTCTACTGCCAGCACATTGCCACCCAGTTCGCCCAATGCCCGGGTAATGGCACCGCAGCCGCAACCGATCTCAAGGATGTCGCCCGACAGCACCGGCTTGAATGGCCACAGCAGGTTCAATCGGCCCCGGCCCAGGTGATACAGGCTGGGCCAGTCAGTGATGGCACTTTCAAGCTCCTGTGAGAAGATGCCGGGATCCTTGCATTCATCGATAATGCGCTTGATGCGCTTCTCAATGGCGTCACCATCGGTATACGCAAATTCATGGTCGCTTTCGCGGCGCCACACCGACGTCTTTTCATCCTTCCGGTACGTTCCGAATAAATCCATTTCGATCCTTAATCTGTTCAAGTGCCCTGGCTGCGCTGCGAACCTGACGCCATCTTGGCCTGCAAGTCGAAAAAGCCGGAGAAGTTATGACGATCGCGTGCCACCACGGTCAGCTGGATCGAGTCATAGCGCCTGTCATGTGGAACGACGGTGCCATCTGGCCGCCGTGAGGCGACGCCGAGCGAAACAAAATACTCGCCTGGCGCGAATGCCGCGTTGAACGCGATGCTGGCGACCGTCACTTCTCCGGATGCTCCGGACGCAGTGATCTCGCGGCAACCCTGCAGTTCCGAATTGGTGTTGTAAAGCGTGACGCCTTCCTTTGTCTTGATGGTAAAGCCAAGGATGGGCCGCACCACTTCCTGTGAAAATGCGATCGACAAGCGCAGGCGCACCTGGTCGCCGATGTCGACGGTGGCTGGATTGCTGTTCTCTCCCGCTGCCACGGCGTAGTCGAGGATTCTCGCGGCACGGTCACCCCAACGGTACTCATGCGGGTTGTAGGTCTGGCGGGTATGGTATAGCTCTTCAGTCAGAGATAAGGTATCGTCGCTCGCAGCCAAGACTGCGGGGCCTTCCTTATCAAGCTCTGCCGCTTCCTGGGTGCGTTCGGCGCCGAACATGAAATCCATGTAGGTATTGATGACGTCGCGCGGCTTTCCCGCCGTGACCATTACTCCATCGTTAAGGAAAATCGCCCGATCGCAATGAGTTGCGATTTGTTCGGTCGCATGGGAGACCAGCAGGATGGAGGTGCCGCGCTGCTTGAGAGCTTTGATGTGGGCGAAGCACTTGGCCTGGAACTTGGCATCGCCGACCGCTAGCGCCTCGTCGACGATCAGGATGTCCGGATCGGATTGCGCCTGGACGGCAAATGCGAGGCGCACGCTCATGCCGCTTGAGTAAGTCTTTACCGGCTGGTCGATGAAGTGGCCAATTCCGGAAAACTCAAGAATGCGGTCGAAACGCTGATCGATTTCCTCTTCGGAAAAGCCGAGTAGTGCACCGTTCATGTACACATTCTCACGACCAGTGAATTCGGGATTGAATCCCGATCCGAGTTCCAGCAGGGCCGCAATGCGGCCGTTTGTGCTTATGCTACCAGCGGTGCGGTTGAGCGTGCCGCAAATCATTTGCAGCAGCGTTGACTTGCCGCTGCCGTTGCGACCGACGATGCCGACAGTTTCGCCTTTGCTGACCTCAAAAGAAACATCTCTCAATGCCCAGAATTCGCGGAAATACGTTTGTGGCAGTTGGCCTGCCATCCTTTGCAAGCGAGGCAAGATGAATTGTTTGAGACGATCACGCGGATGGCCGTATATGGGATAGCACTTGCTTAGATTGTCGATCTTAATGGCATAGTTAGAGGACATCTGCGAACCCCGTGCGAGTTTTCTGGAACCACGCAAAACCTAACCAGGCAATAACAGTTGTAGCCAGCCAGTAGAGGCCCAACACGAAGAAGTCTGGAGATTTACCCCAAAACAGTACATCCCGCGTCAATTCGATGACTGGTGTAATTGGATTCAGGTAGATCCAGGTACGGTAGACCTCAGGCAGCGAAGTCGCTGGATAGAATATGGGGCACAAGAACATCAGCGCCATCGTGACGATGCCTATGAATTGCGAGACGTCGCGCAGATAGACGCCGAGGGATGCCAGTGCCCAGCTCACGCCCACGACAAACAGGGCAAATGGCATGACGATCAGTGGCAGGTACAGGATGGTGGCATGCGGTACGCCGAAGAACGCGATGTAGGCGAGTAGCCAGACACAAAGGCTGATCAGGGCGTGGAACAAAGCAGACAGCAAGTTAACAGCTGGCAGAATTTCCAGTGGAAACACTACTTTCTTGACGTAATTAACATTCGATAGGATCAGCGTTGGCGCGCGCGTAATACATTCAGAAAACAGGTTAAACATGAGCAGTCCGGCGAACAGCACCAAGGCGAATTCGGTTTTGGACGTGCTGGCAACATTCCATCGCGCCTTGAACACTTCGCTGAACACAAAGGTGTATACGGAGAGCATAAACAGAGGATTGAGGAAGGACCAAAGGAGACCCATGGCGGATCCGCGATAGCGTCCGAGGACCTCCCTTTTGGCAGCAGTTCTAATAAGATCGCGATTGCGCCACATGCTGGCAAACATTTCGCGAGGGCTTGCAGAAAAGGTACGCATTTGGCGACTAACTCCACATTGGTAGAAGATTGCCGGAGGCATTGTGAACGGATCGGCTGCGGCTACCATCATTGGGCGAGGAGGCGTGGAAGACGTTGCTGCCGGATAACAAGCGAATAGCGCTGGCGCGGAACAGGCCGTGATTGAACGCTTGCAGGTTCTTGCCGTCAGTGACTGGAATACTCATCAACCCGCCTCCACCTGTGATCCCCGCTCGCAACACCTGGGAAACCGTCGGAAAGTGCCCGACTTCGGGGCGGGGAGAGGGGGCGCATGTACGGCCAGCTTGTTGGGCCACAGATGCGTTTCCGTTACTTGAAATTAACTACGCCCAACCGGGAAGGATTGGGCGTGGAATTCTTGGTGGCCCGGGGCGGAATCGAACCACCGACACAAGGATTTTCAGTCCTCTGCTCTACCAACTGAGCTACCAGGCCAAGGCGCGCAATTATAGCAGAGGGATTTTTCTTTTGCCAAGTGCCACGGCGCTTCCGGTACAAATTGCCAATTCGTTCACTTGGCAATCTGGTACAGCGATACCTCACCGTCCTGATGTACCAGCGTGAAATACTGTGCGAACCCTGGGCGAGTATTGATCCCCGGCCAGCGGGCGGTATGGATCAACAGGCCCGCATAACCGGCCCGGCGCAAGGCTCCAGCCAAGTCTGCCGGGGCCAGCTTGGCAAAATCGCGATAACGTCCCGGACCGAAATGATCGCCGCCGGTTCTCAGTGGCGCGTAATAGAGTGAATCTTCCAGGCCAAACTGGTAAGTGCGGCCCATCGGATGTTCACGTAAGTAAGCCAGCACGGGGTAGCCAGTAATTTCGCGGCTGAGTATCGCGTCACGTGCCCTTGCAGTTGCTGCCACCAGCTTCCAGTTCTTGTATTCGTATTTCAGGGCGACCGGCAGGACGAACAGCAGCGCCAAGGCAACGCAGGCCGTCGCGGCCTTGCTTTGCAGGCTGACGTCACCGTTGCCGGCAAACCGGCTGCATGCAGTTAGGAATGCCCAGTGCAACACGGCTGCAGACAACAGGGCGAGAAGGGGATAAAACGGCATCAGATAGCGGGGGTAGCGCGAAGTCAGCAACCAGACTACCAGTGCGGCTGCACACAGGATCAAGGCGCCAAGTGCGCCCGGCAGTCGACGCACTTTCGGGATAAATGGCACCAGCAATGCCGGCCAAATAACCCAGCTTGGCCAGCCTGCATTGCGCTTGATGTCCTCGATCTGGGCCTGATAATCTCCCAGGTTCCAATCACTGAATCCGAACAGCTTGCCGCCAAGAGGATTGAACGGATCGCCCGTCAATAGATAGTTCCTTGCGTACCAATACGCGCACGGCAGCAGCAAGCTGATTGTGGCGATGAGCCAGTTGCGAGGAGAGCGAGTCCGTACTAGCAAGAAGATCGCCAGTACGGGCAGTACCTGCAGCGCCTGGTATTTAATGCCTGCGGCAACACCGATCAGGAAGGCCGCCGCGCCCAGCAAAGCGCGCCGCTCGGGCTGCTGATGCCAAAGCTGGAAAACCAGGCAGCCAGCGAAAATGAATAGCGTCACGCTGGTGTCAACCATCGCATTATCAAATTCATTTCGTGTCAGCGACAGGAAAATGATGGCGGCGATGAAGCCCACGCTTCGGCCAGCATAGCGCTTGCCTGCCAAATAAACCAAATAGGCGGTGAGCCATGCAGCCAGTGCACTGAGCAGGTGTGGCATCACGTCGTCATACGCAAGCATCGCCGCACTGAAGAGCAGGTCGGCATTGTATGGGAACCACGGATAACGAAGCCATTCATTTACACTCAGCTGGCCGTTCAGCGCCCATTGTTTGGCGTGAGGCAGGTGGTACATCACTTCATCCCAGGCCAGTGGTGGGCACAATGGAGCGATGAGTGTTGGCAGGACCACCAACGCAATCAGCAGCAAGGTGCCCCGCTCGGCCCAGTTAGCCGAGCGCCATCCTTGAGCCATAGAAGGTCCACCGAGTGCCGGTAGCGCTCGCCATTCAAGCAGGCATAGGGCCAGGCCGAGTACTAGCGCAACTATAAGCGGTAAATATCGCAACTGTCCCGCGATTGCCAGCCATTGGATGACGCAGATGTACAGGCCCACGCCGAGTGTCGCTGCGATGGCATGCCATAAGGGCATCTCTCCTGGCTCGGACAGAGCCGAGCGTGCCTCTAGTCGTCGGAGAATGGCCCGGCCGACGCCCCAGCAGGCGGCCAGGAAAAGGAATAAGGCGAGGTAATGTGCTATTGCGTAAACGATTTTTTCAATCATGGGAAAGGAACGGCGTCGTCAACGCTGTGAGGCGGCGTTCATAAAGTTGTTAAAGCGATATAGTGGTGGGAGCGGCGGACCCGAAGCGCGACACAAGGCTTTTCATTTTCAGCCTTCAGCAGTAATGCGCTCGATTTTTGGTCGTTTGACTTTACTCGCTTGATAAAGGTCATATTGCAACTGCAGGCCAGCCCAAAGTTCGGCGCTGGTGCCAAAGGCCGCCGCAAGCCGGTACGCCATGTCGGGTGATATCCCCGATGCACCGCTCACAATGCGCTGTAGCGTGACACGGCCAACGCCAAGATGTGCCGCCGCATTCGTTATCGTTACATCACCCAAGTATTCCTTCAGAACTTCACCGGGATGAGGTGGATTGTGCATACGAGTCATGTGGGGAATCCTTGTTTAATGGAGTCCAGATATTCAACGAGAATAGCGTCCCGGCCATCAAAATCAGCTGCCAGTTGCCATTGACGGTAATTGCCCAGTGGCCCCTCAATTCCCCCCTTTAATGGATGAAGCCCCCAAGACGGGGCGGACATATCCGATGGTTGTACGGCTCGGTCCAAGGCCGCCAACTGCACGCGTAGCTTACCGTCGTGCGTTGCCAATATACCGGTTTTGCTTCCAGTTTCGAAGAAATGCTGCAGACCGTGATGCCGAAAGCTCCTGATCATATCGGTAATTGTATGTTGTATCGATACGCTATACAAGCGGCATTGAGCGGAAAGATCAGACTGATCGCTTCGACCCACCTTATCGAGAGAGACAAGGATTACTTTCGGAGGAGCGCAACGTTGCCGCGTTAAAGGGCTGCCCGCCAAGCCCAACGCGACTTGTATGAAACGGTGCACCTGACGATGGACAAGAAGGCGCGGGAGGTGGTAAATCTTATAGCTTTCAACTAATAAGCTGCTGATGCGCCTTGCCCGACCTGTTCTGCTAACACAGTTCCTGTGGGCTTCATTCAAGGCTAGTGCGGCCCCGGATGCTGCAACGTACTTCCGCGAACCCGTCCTCCACGATGCCGCGATGTGGCCCGATGGGCGCCAGGTCGGCACGCTGCTCACGAATCAAGCCGGCCGCGCAATGGTGGGCGTGCTGGACGGGGAAACTCAAGCGATGACTCCCACCTTCAGCTACAACAATGCTGATGTGATCAGAGCTGATTGGGCCAGTAACGCTCGCTTGCTGCTGGATATCGCCAACGTTTCGGCACTGCCCAAGCTGTGTTCCGTGGTGGGGCATCAGTCCTTCTGCGGCGGAACACTGGCAGCGATACCTTGGACTATGTATTCAGACCGTACGATCACATGGACGAAGACCGGTCTGCACGCCGGCAATTACACATTGCGCCGCTTGGTAGATGAAAGGGCAACGCTGCGCGTGGCGTTGATCCCGCGCGTCGGCGACTGTTCACCAATACTCAATCGGTTACACCCAGCCAGCGCTCGTGGGCAGGAAACGAAAAAACGTCAACAGCGGGGGACCTTTCCCTTTGGGCAAGGGCTCGGGGCCGGATAAGTTAGAATGTTGTCATGAGTGCAGCAAACCTCGATCCCGGACAAATTGCGTTCATGCGTGGGGGCGTCTCGATCAGCGTGGCCAGTTGCGACCGCAACGGCATGCCCCAGCTTGTGCGCGCCATCGGCTGCCGCGTCAGCGACGACGGCTGCCGCGTCACGGTTTTTGTCCCGGAAGCGAAATCGCAGGCGGTGCAGCGCGATATCTTTGCCAGCGGCGCCATAGCCGTGGCCTTCACCCAGCCTTCCACCCACCGCACCATGCAGCTCAAGAGCCGCGACGCGCGGGTGGCGGCGCTGCAGCCGGACGACGTGCAACTGGTCGAGGCTTACCGCGATGCTTTCGTCGCGGAGGTGGGCGCGATCGGCTTCCACGAGAAAATGGTGCGTACGCTGCTATCGTGTCCGCCCGAAGAACTGGTGGCGCTGAGTTTCTGTCCCAGCGAGGCGTACAGCCAGACGCCCGGCCCCAACGCCGGCAAGAAGCTGGAGGCCGGAGAATGAGTGCCATCATGCTCGACACCATCCGCGAGTGTTTCGAGGGCGTGATCCCGGCGGTGCTGGGCACGGCCGACCTGGCCGGCATGCCGAACGCCTCCTACCTGTCGCAAGTGCAGTACATGGACCGCGACC
>Ga0102595_100266_pt1 | contig 44380 bp, 32 predicted proteins | sample Araplaol_mTSA_r2_2_FD_76864 | JGI IMG/M metagenome (GOLD analysis project Ga0102595, IMG submission 76864) | Arabidopsis root microbial communities from North Carolina, USA - plate scrape MF_Col_mTSA_r2 (SPADES assembly) (version 2) | ecosystem: Host-associated > Plants > Roots > Endosphere... | reverse complement strand
CGATTCTGGGCATGGTCGAACTGGCCCCTGAAGACAAGCTGGCCGTGGCCCGCGCCCGCAAGATCCAGCGTTTCCTGTCGCAGCCTTTCCACGTTGCTGAAGTGTTCACCGGCTCGCCCGGCAAGTACGTCAGCCTGGCTGAAACGATTCGCGGCTTCAAGATGATTGTGTCCGGCGAGTGCGATCACCTGCCGGAACAGGCTTTCTACATGGTCGGCACCATCGACGAAGCCTTCGAAAAAGCGAAAAAGGTGGCGTAAAGCGGCCATTTGAGCGATCCGCGTTGTTGGCGTGCTCAATGTGCAGTTGCACATTTCCGCGCGCCGCCTAGCGGCTCATCTCAACTGACCACTTTCCATCCCCCTTTTTAATTGGAGTACGTATGAGCACCATTCACGTCGACGTCGTATCCGCAGAAGAGTCCATCTTCTCGGGCGAAGCCAAGTTCGTGGCATTGCCCGGCGAGGCTGGCGAGCTGGGCATTTACCCGCGCCACACGCCGCTGATCACCCGCATCAAGCCGGGTGCCGTGCGCATTGAAAAAGCCGACGGCACGGAAGAGTTCGTCTTCGTGGCCGGCGGCCTGCTCGAAGTGCAACCCAACTGCGTGACGGTGTTGAGCGACACCGCCATCCGCGGCAAGGACCTGGACGAGACCAAGGCCAGCGAAGCCAAGGCCGCCGCCGAGGAAGCGCTGAAGAACGCCAAGAGCGACATCGACATCGCCATGGCCCAGTCTGAACTCGCCGTCATGGCCGCGCAGATCGCCGCCTTGCGCAAATACCGCCAGAAGAAATAAAAACAAGCCTTCCGGCTTTATCGCCGGATCGCAGCAAGCCCCTGTCGAAAGCCAGGGGCTTTTTTCATGGGCGGCGCATCAGCACTAATCCTTTCGCACTCATGCTGTTGCGCCGGCGCCTCAGCTTAACAACTGGAAACCCTAAATCACAGCCAGCGAGGGCGCCCCTGCCGTATCGTGGATCCAGGAATTCAACCGAAGCGACGAGGTGGGATTATGGACAGCGCACTGGACAGTCTGACGTGGGACGAAGAGCTTTCGCCGCACCGCAAGGGACGACGTTCGCTCAGGACATGGATACGCCGCATCCTGGTTGTGCTGACGGGGTTGTTTGTCTTGGGCGTTTTGCTGTCATCCTGAGCGGGTCTCTTCACTGAAGCAGCGGCGCGTCGGGCAGTTCATTCGCCTTGGCGTGCGCATCTTGCTCCGAGCCATCCACCGCGAAGTGCTGCATCAGTACCGCCGACGTTTCCTCCAGCGCCTGCGTCAGCCCATCTTCATAACGCTGCTCGCGAAACGCGGCCGCCATGCGCGCCACCATGGCCTGCCATTGGTCGGGGCCGACATGCCGCGCCACGCCGCGGTCGGCGACGATCTCGATCGCGCGTTCGGCCAGCAGCACGTAAATCAGCACGCCGTTGTTGTGCTCCGTGTCCCAGACGCGCAGCTTGCCGAACATCGTGACCGCGCGCTGGCGCGTGAGCGCGGCGATGGACGTGTGCCGGCCCAGGCGCCAGAGATAGCTCAGGGGCAGTGAAGCCTCCACGCAGATGCGGATCTCGCCGCTGTGGCGCCGCTCGCTGGCCGCCACGCGCCGCGCGAGCCGCTGCAGCATATCGGGCGGAATCGCGCGCCGGGTATCGGCGGCGTCCAGCCAGAGGTGTTTGAGCAGGGTCTTGAGCTTGTTGAGCATGATGCCTACCAGTCTCCCGAGGCGCCGCCGCCGCCGAAATCGCCACCGCCGCCACTGCTGAAACCCCCGCCGTCGCTGCTGCTGCCGCCGCTGCTCCAGCCGCCACCGCCGCCGCTACCTATGCCGCCGCTGGTCCAGCCGCCCGAAGAGCGGCCGCCGCGGCCCAGCGCGCCCAGGCTAGCGACCAGCGCGAACACCGTGCCCACCAGGACGGCGAGGCCGGCCACGATCAGGCTGCTGGTGAAAATCCAGGCCAGCACGCCGACCACACCGCCGGTGGCCAGCGAGCCGAACTTGCGCCCCAGCACCATGGCCGCTATGCGCCCGGCAATCGGCACCGCAAAAAACAGGAAGACGGCCAGGTCCGTCCACTCAAAACCGTCGTTGTTGCCGCTGCTGCCGCTGTGTTCGGGCGCGGGCAGGTTTTCGCCGCTGATCAGCGCAATGAGCTGGTCGGCCGCGGCATCCAGCCCACCGGCGAAGTCGCCTTGTTTGAAGCGCGGCGTGATGGCCGTGTCTATGACCTGGCGCGCCGCCAGGTCGGGAATCGCGCCTTCCAGCGCCTTGGTGGTTTCTATGCGCACCTTGCGGTCGTTCTTGGCGACCACCAGCAAAAGCCCATCGCCTACGCCCTTGCGGCCTATCTTCCAGCTGTCGCCCACGCGCTGCGCATAGGCGGCGATGTCTTCCGGCTGGGTGGTGGGCACCAGCAGCATCACCACCTGGGCGCCGCGGCTTTGTTCAAAGGCCGTGAGCTTGGCTTCCAGCGCCTCGCGCTGCGCGGCGCTCAGCGTGCCGGTGCCGTCCATGACATGGGCTGTCAGTGCCGGTACCGGCTGCACGCCGCCCTGCGCCCAGGCCGCCAGCGGCAGCCAGGCGGCCAGCAGCAGGCCTCCCAGCAGCCGGGCACCGCCGCGAACAAAAAGCATGGAGCGCCGCACGCTCAGGCCCGCCGTGCTTTATTTCTTGTTGAAGTCCACCACCGGCGGCGTGGAGATCTGCGCCTCGTTCTGCACCGAGAAGTTGGGTTTGACCTGGTAGCCAAAGACCATGGCCGTCAGGTTGTTCGGGAAGCTGCGCGTGAGCACGTTGTATTCCTGCACGGTGTCGATGTAGCGCTTGCGCGCCACGGTGATGCGGTTTTCCGTGCCTTCAAGCTGCACGCGCAGGTCGCGAAAGCCCTGGTTGGCCTTGAGGTCGGGGTAGCGCTCGCTGACCACCATGAGGCGGCTCAGCGCGCTGCCCAGCTCGCCCTGCGCTGCCTGGAATTTGCTGAAGGCGGCCGGGTTGTTCAGGGTTTCGGGCGTTACCTGGATGGAGGTGGCCTTGGCGCGCGCTTCCACCACCTTGGTCAGCGTATCCTGCTCGAACGCGGCTTCACCCTTGACCGTGGCCACGATATTGGGCACCAGGTCGGCGCGGCGCTGGTACTGGTTCAGCACTTCGGACCAGGCCGACTTGGTCTGCTCATCCAGGCGCTGGAAGTCGTTGTAGCCGCAGCCCGAGAGCAGCAGGCCCAGCAGGGCCGCGAGGGTGAATGTCAAAAAGCGGGATATCGTCATGGCAATGCCTCCGAAAATGCAAGCCGCAACACTAACATAGTCGAATGTCCCCGCTGCCCACACCCTCCGCTTCCGGCAGCCCGCTGCAAGCGCTGCAGTCCGCCCTGCGCCCGCCGCCGCCCGCTCAGGCCAAGCCGCGCCTGCTGGTGGCCGGTGCCACCGGCGTGCTGGGCAACGAGGTGCTGCGCCGCCTGGTCGGCAGCGGCCGCTATGCGCACACCGAGGTGCTGGCCACCGAAGCCATGGCGACCGGGCTCTCCGGCGTCGGCATCGCGCTGGCGGGCGTGCCTGCGCCCATAGCCCAATGGGCCTTGAGGCCGCTGCCGGCGCACACCGGGCTGGTCATGTTCGAGCCGCCGCGCATGTATTACGGACGTGAGCGCACGCTCTGGACGCCCGCGCCTTCGGAGCTGCCCGCACTGGCGCAGTGGCTCAAGCGCTGCGGCGTGCAGACCCTGGTCGTGGTGGTGCCGCACGCCACCGGGCGCCTGCCCGACGCGCTCAAGCGCGGCCTGGCCAACCTGGACGAGCAGGCCGTCTCCGCCCTGGGCTTTGAACGCCTGCTGCTGGTGCGTTCGGCCCGCAAGGCGCAGGACGCCGCGGGAAAGAACGTGCTGGAACGGGTCGCGGCCTGGATGCTGTCCACGCTCAGGTTCATGATTCCCCAAACCGAGCAGCCGGTGCGGCCCGCCAAGCTCGCGGAGTTCGTCGATGCCGCCCTGCAGGTGCTGCCGCCCGGCACCCACGTGGCCGCGCCCGAGTTGCTGTGGCAGGCCAACCAGAGCGGCAGCGGCAGCGGCGCGGGCCGGGCGGGCGGCGGCATGCAGGGCGTGGTCCAGGCCTGGCTTGCTGCGGCGCGCAATCCCGCGCAGAATTCAGCACCAAACGCCAAGCCGGATTGAAGCCGCATCCCCTTGCCCGAACTCTTTTTGATCGCCCCCATGCCCAAACCCAAAGTCCCGCCCGCTAGCACCGGCAACGCCGATGACATCGAGGCGGCCTTTTACGACGCGCTGCAAACCGGCGACATTGAAAAACTCATGGCCTGCTGGGGCGACGAGGACGACATCGTCTGCGTGCACCCCGGGGGTGCCCGCCTCGTGGGGCCGGCGGCCATACGCGCGACCTTCGATGCGATGTTCTCCAACGGCACCATACGCGCGCAGCCCATCAAGGTCCGCAAGGTGGAGGCCATGAGCGCCAGCGTGCACAGCGTGCTCGAGCGCATCGAGGTGCTCACCGAAGAAGGCCCGCGCCACGCCTACGTTATCGCCACCAACGTCTACCACAAGACTGCGCAGGGTTGGCGCATGGTGGCCCACCATGCCAGTCCCGGCACGCCGCGCGAAATGCAGGAAGTGTCGGAAACGCCCACCGTTCTCCATTGATCCGGCTGCGCATGGAACCCGCCATGAACTATGCCGCGCCCTGGTGGCTCCCGGGCGGCAACCTGCAGACCATCTGGGCCGCGCTGCAGTCGCGCCGCTTCCTGGGCCCGCAGCCGGTGTTTCGCCGCGAGCGCTGGACCACGCCTGATGAGGACTTTGTCGATGTCGACTGGCTGGTCACGAACGCCGCGACTCCCGAACCCAAACCCTTGCTGGTGGTGTTCCACGGCCTTGAAGGCTCCTCGGCCAGCCACTATGCCGAAGCGCTGGCCGATGCAGCGCGCGAGCGCGGCTGGGCCTGCGCGATCCCGCATTTTCGCGGCTGCTCGGGTGAGATCAACCTCGCGCCGCGCGCCTACCACTCAGGCGATTTCGCCGAGATCGACTGGATACTGCGGCGCTTCGCGGAACAGCGCGACGGGCCGGTGATGGCCGTCGGCATCTCGCTGGGCGGCAACGCGCTGATGCGCTGGGCCGGCGAGATGGGCGCCGAGGCCCGGCAGGTGGTGGGCGGCATTGCCTCCGTGTGCTCGCCGCTGGACCTCGCCGCCAGCGGCTGGGCCATAGGCCGGGGCTTTAACCGCCTGGTCTACACCCGCATGTTCCTCAAGACCATGGTGCCCAAGGCCTTGCAAAAGCTGGAGCAGCATCCCGGGCTGTTCGACCGCGAGCGGCTGCTGGCTGCGCGCGACCTCTATGCGTTTGACGACGTCTTCACCGCGCCGCTGCACGGCTTCAAGAACGCCGACGACTACTGGTCGCGGGCCTCGGCCAAGCCGCACCTGCACCGGATTGCCGTGCCCGCGCTGGCCCTGAACGCGCTCAACGATCCCTTTGTACCGGCGTCCAGCCTGCCGCAGGCCTCGGAGGCGGGGCCGCATGTCACGCTGTGGCAGCCGGCCCAAGGCGGCCATGTCGGTTTTCCCTCGGCGCCCTTCCCGGGCCATGTGCGCGCCATGCCTGACGCCATCACCGCCTTTCTGGCGGCGCAGTTATAGCTCCGCGCGCAAAATAAGCTCATGGACGACATTGTTCGGCAGGCGATTGCCAAATGGCCCAATGTTCCCGACTGCTACGGCTGGCTGGGGCTGGACGCGCGCGGCAACTGGTATATGCGCGACGACAGGGCCCAGGCCGCCGGGCCCTTTAGCGGTGTTCCGGGTGCGGACCCCGCGCGCAACAAGGCCGCCAAGGGCTCGCTGCTCAAGCATGACAAGTTGATCGACTTCATCCAGCGCAACTACGAAAGCGACGCCGGCGGCCGTTGGTTCTTCCAGAACGGCCCGCAGCGCGTTTATGTAGAGCTCGAAGCCACACCGCTGGTCTGGCGCGTCGGCCCGGCGCCCTCCTTCGCCGTCACCGCGCACACCGGCGCGGCCGCGCGTGCGCAGCGCTGCATTCTGGATGAGGCCGGGCGGCTTTACCTGGAGACCGACCTGGGCTTTGGCCTGGTCCATACCCAGGACATGACGCATGCCGCCGATGCGGTGGAGCAGGGCCTGTGGGTGCCCGAGGACTACGCCGCCCGCGACCTGCCGGCGCGCTTTGCCTATGTGCGCAGCCCGCAGGCGCAGCAGCAAAAACCGTAGCGGCAAGCGCTGCCCCTGAATAAAAAAAGCCCAAGAAAAAAGCCGGTCATTGACCGGCTTTTTTGTGAGGGGGCGGGCAGCTTACTTGACCGAAGTGACCATGTACTGAACCACGGCCTTGATTTCGCTGTCGGAGGCTGCGGAACCGCCCTTGGGTGGCATTGCGCCTTTGCCCTTGATGGCACTGGCGGTCAGCCCATCGACGCCGGCGGCCACGCGTGGTCCCCAGGCGGCCTTGTCACCGAGCTTGGGTGCGTTGGCCACGCCCGTTGCATGGCAGGTGGCGCAGACCTGGCCGTACAGCGCGGGAACCGCGCCACCGGCGGCGGCTGGTGCCGCCGCGGGTGCGGCACCCTTGTTGGCGGCGGCCAGGGCCGCCACGACGTCTGCTGATGGGGCTGCGGCGGCCGTTGCGTCGGCGGGAGCTGCCGCTGCTGCCGCGGCAGGCGCCTTGGGTTCGGCAAACTTGCCGCCAGCGGCTGCCGTCATGTAGACCACGGCCCTGCCGACTTCGATGTCATCAAAGTCGCCGCCACCTTGCGCGCCCATCGCGCCCTTGCCCTTGAGGGCCGAATGCCAGAGTGCATCGAAGCCGGTCTTGATACGGGCACCCCAGGCGGCCGCGTCACCGAATTTCGGTGCGCCGGCGGCGCCTGTGCCGTGGCAGGTCACGCACTGGGCTTTGTAGACTTCTTCGCCGGATTTGAGGGGACGGTTCGCATCGCGGATTTCAACCGAACCGATTTTCTGGATGCGCTGCGCGACGGCTTTGGCGTCTTCGCTGGCGCCGGCAGCCGGCTTGTTGGCCGAAGCGACGTAATAAACCAGGCCGATGATGGCGAAAACGGGGACGACAAAAGAGAAAAAAACCGCTGCCAGCAGCTGCTGGGGCGTCTTGATCGGGCCAGTGTGGGCTTCTTCGTGGGCCGTGGTGTGGTCGTTTGCGCTCATGGCGTCCTCAAAAAACTAAAAATCGGGGGGCTATCGCGTATTGGTGGCACGCTTGTACAGCGCTTGCTCAGCAACCTCGGATTATAGCTGGGGCTCTTGCCGGGCCCGGGGCGTGCCGTGGCCGGCTGGTAGAATCGGGCACACCGCGCGGCGTGAATCGCCCGCGCGGTGCAAATGCCCTGATTTCGCGCCGTCCCGGCCGCGAATTCCGGCGCAAACCGTTTCCAGCGTTGCGGCTGTAGCTCAGTGGATAGAGTATTGGCCTCCGAAGCCAAGGGTCGTGGGTTCGATCCCCGCCAGCCGCACCAATTTCGCTTTGTAGATCAATGATTTACAACGCGCAGATGATATCAATGTAGTGCATTGTTTAGCAATATTTGGCACGCCGTGCGTGCCAAATCTGTGCCAACAACTTGCAGTATTTAGCGTTGCTTGATTTGCGTAATGGACCTTACCGGTCATGGCGGCAACCGATTCCCCCTTACGATCTTTCAAGTGCCAAGTGCCAAGTGCCAAGTGCCAAGTGCATTAGTCAGTACCCATCATTCGCCATTCAAGCGCAAGACTCTCTCTTGTTTTAATCACGTCAAGAAGCACTGACCGCTCTTAGGCTTGGGGAGACGCTGGACGGGCTCTGTTCCCGTTACCCAGTTGCGATGTCAACAATCGGCCAGAAGCAGACATCAGAACCCGCAGGGTGCATTTATAGTGCTTCGGCGCAGTACGGTAGGCGGCAAGAATGAACGCTGACGGTGCACTGCCGAAAGTGCAATCGGGTCGACGGCTGGAGGAGACCTTCATAATTAAGGCCTTCCCCGCTTGTTTGAGATGCCCACCTTCCGTCATGAATAAATTCTCGCTGCAACAGCAGGTGCTGAAACGGCTCGCCGAAGACCTGCTGCAAGCCGAAGATGCGGTGCGGGTGGCACACGAAACGGCGACCCACGCAGAAAATATCGCCGAAAACAAATACGACACATTGGGACTCGAAGCCGCCTACCTGGCCACCGGCCAAGTCCGGCGCGCCGAAGCCATCCGCCAGGCGATGGCCAAGTGGCACCAATTCCGCCCGCGTCCCTACGACGCCAGCAAAGGGATACAGCTCGGCGCGCTGGTCTGCCTGGTCGATTCCGACGACAAGCAGCAACAGCTCTTTCTCGGCCCGGATGGGGGCAGCATGCAGTTGGGCAGCGGCACTCAGCTGGTTCAGGTCATCAGCATGGAAGCCCCTTTGGGCAGGGCCATGCTGGGCAAATGCGAGGGTGATGATGTGTCGATACAGGTCGCTGCAATCCGACAGCAGTTTGAGGTGCTGCGGGTTCATTGAGCCGTGAACGACTCCTCTGGGCCCATTGCAGCCGTCGGTCAGATGACAGCTTCCGGCAAAAGCAGACGTAGAGTTTCAAACGTGAAGCACAAAAAAGAATCAGACATCATCACCGCAGCCGAGGAGACCTGCGGTCTGCCGTGGACAGAACTTTTCGCATTGAATGGCAGCGTCATTGGCAGTGAAAGAGCAGGCGGACAAGTCATTCTTCACATGATTGATGATGACCACTTGGCGGATGCTGCATTGAGGTTGTTACGCCAGCAAGGTAAAACTCGCAACGATGGTGACGCATAACTGTTGAATTTCGCTGAAGTCTGACCCGCGTAGGCACTACCTTGCTTGTTTTAAAAGCAGAGGGAATTCAGGAGTGATAGACGTGGCGACAGTGCGATCAAGCTGCATGAATCGCTGAGCATCCTCTGTCTTTGATCCAAGGCCTGACGGCACAGCCGCGCGTTAGGAAGAGCCGGCGTACGGCATTTGGCCTTTTTGCGCCTCCTCTACTTGGAGGTGGTGGCCCACGTACGTAAGCGTTAATCTTCAATGGCCGCGCCATGTGGTGCATTGGATTAGAGCGCTACAAAATTCAGGTACGCAGGAACTAGGAGCCGTAACGCATATGATTTTCTCCAGACTTGCTGCGCTTTTTATTCCAGTTAGCCTGGCCTTTCTGCTCGCGGCGTGCGCCAGCCCACCTCGTTACGCAAATGTGAGGCATGAAAAGGAAGATCCAGCCCCCAAGAATAGGGCTTCTTTAAAGCCTTACCTCACGACCACGTGCATTGACAAGACAAGAAAATTAAGCGAAGGGTGCGAGACAAAAAAAGAAGAAACCTTCATAGGGCTGGCTATCTCCGGTGGAGGTTCAAGAGCGGCAAACTACGCAGCAGCCGTGATGCGGGAGCTTGATTCCATTGGAATACTTCAGCACGTTGACGCTATATCAAGCGTATCCGGGGGCTCTCTCGCGTCCGCTTACGTCGCCGCAAAGGGTAAAAAATACGACCAGAACACATTTGAATTTTGGGAAGAAGCCAAACGGGATTTGTCGCAGGACTTTCGATCAAAGCTTCTGGCCAAGTTGGCTCGGCCAGACAACTTCATATCTTCAATGTTTGGTTCGCTAGGCCGAACCGAGTTGATGGCAGAAGTCTTTGACGACACACTGTTCAGAGGCTTGACCTTTGGGGATATGGGCGATGGCGGATTTGGCTTACTTATCAACGCAACGGCATTGAATGAGCTACCCGGTCCATATCCACAGCATTGCAGTAGCCGAGGTGTGCTGGCGCCAAGGATCAAGTGGGAGAGTGTCACTTTTACGGATTTCTTTTTCAGGAACTGCCTGAACTCGAATTTGGATTCCTACCCATTGTCACGGGCAGTTGCGGCCTCGGCTGCTTTCCCGGGGCTTTTCAGCGCGGTTCCACTGGCGTCGTACCCTAGCGACACTCAAGTTCACTTTGGCGCAAAGAAGACGGACAAAAAGTTTCTGCATGTGATTGACGGCGGTCCGTCTGACAACCTTGGCGCCGAAAATCTGGCTGGGTCCCTCCTCTATAAGGTTGCCCACGACCGAGTAGAAGTGAAGCAGTGCCTGCTGATTGTGATCGACGCTTTTGCGACAGGGGATATCGATCAACGGTATAAAACCGATGACGTGCGCAGCCCCTTGGATCGGCTTGTCGACACGGATTTCTTTGACTCGATCGATGCGATGCTCAGCCATCGTCGTGAAGCGACGTTGCGCAATCTGGGTCAAGTTCGTGATGTCAACCGCAGCCTTGGATATGCAGACAATTTCCCAGTCCAAGGAAGCACTTTTAAGCTGCGGCACAACTCTCGAACTTCAACAACCTCACTGAGAAAGGTGCTGGGAGAAGAGCGGGTTTTTTACCGCGACGACGTCAATTGCTTCGTCTGGTACCTGTCCATCGATGGCCTTGAAGAGCTCGTCGGGGCTAAATGGGCTTTTGGCGAGCAACTCAAGGAGAAGACCCGTCGCGAGTTCGAGTTGAAGTACACGACCGAGGAGCTCAAGCGGCTTGGAGAGCTGCCCATGTACCAACCGGAGGTGCTTCTCAATGAATACATGACGACAGACTATCCTCGTCGGGCGAAGGCCGTTAGCGACTTGGCTTCCAGAGTGAAGACGGATTTTAATCTTGTCGGGCCAAAAAACTGCTCTGGCCCGGTTCTATCTCGAGCGCTGTGGCTGGCTGGTGCGATTTCAGTCAATGCCGACCTACTGGGTCGCAGCGAGGTTTGCAGGTGGATGAGGGCGCGAGGGCTCAGCGTTTCGGGGAGCTGCGAATCTGACGAGCTTTATGAATTGCCGAGGCTGCCTGTCAAGTATGCTGCGACCGAACAGGGAGACTACTCGGTAGCTTGCGAATAACCTGCTCGGAAAGCATGCTTTCGCCCATCCTGGCCTGTCGCACCCCCAATCAGATATCGATCGCATGCAGTTGAAGAGCGCGGCGGGTTCGCAACCTTGGCTGGATGGAACCGCCTGATCAAGAATCGACATGCTTCGAGCGGTGGTTTCGATAACCTCGGCTACGGTACGTTGACGTTTAGCCTGCGCCGATGGTCCTCACAGGTGAGTAGCGGCAAGGCAAAGGTCTTGTGCAGGGCAAGCGCCCGCCGCGCCTCATCCCGCGATTCACCGCGAAGGCCGCCAGGACTTCAGCAACTCCCGCGATGCGGCGCAGGCCCGCGCGGCGCGTTGCGGCAGTCCAAGTTCCGGATGGGTGTTGCCGGCCGGCGCCTCCACCGACAAGGGGATATCAGCCGGCAAGGCATCCATGTAGTCCTTCAGCGGCAGCTCGCCTTCGCCCGGGAACAAACGCCCCTGGCGCGCCTCGTCCGTGATGCCGGCGTCGGTCGGGTCCTTGAGCGGCGCGTCGCACAGCTGTATGGAGCCGAGCAGGGCGGTGGGAATCTCGCGCAGCATGGCGGCTGTTCCTCCAGACCGGTACAGGTGCAGCATGTCCACCAGCAGCTTGCCGTTGGGCCGCGCCGCGCGCGTGACGATGGCTAGGGCCTGCGGCAGTGTGCCGACGATGCGAAAGCGCATGAACTCCAGGTCCACGCCGAGGCCGACACCGGCGGCGAGGTCGCACAGCGTGCCGAAGTTATCGGCCAGGCGGCCGAAGTCCGTGTCGTCGCCCGAGACGCTGAGCCGCCGGGCGCCCAGCTCGGCGGCCAGGGCCAGGGACGCCGTGTAGTCGTCCACGCGCAGCTGCGGCGCGACCGAGAGAAACTCCACGTCATGGACGCCGACGCCGGCATCGGCCATGCGGCGGCGCCAGTCAATCACCGCGGGCCGGCTCAGCGGATAACACACACCGCCGGGCACGGCAGGAAAGACGCGCAGGCCGACCTTCTGGTAGCCGGCCTGGGCCGCGAGGTCGAAGAAGGCCGGCGGCGCCGCGTCCAGCACGGTGAGATGGGCAAGTGACAGTGGAATCATGGTGCTATTTGTGGAGGATCTGGCCGAGGAAGTCGCGCAGCCGTTCATGCTGCGGGTTGGTGAAAAATACCTCGGGCGGCGCCTGCTCGACGATCTCGCCGCGGTCCATGAACAGGACGCGGTCGGCAACGCTGCGCGCAAAACCCATCTCGTGCGTGACGCACAGCATGGTCATGCCTTCTTCGGCCAGTCCAATCATGGTGTCCAGCACTTCCTTGACCATCTCCGGGTCCAGCGCCGAGGTCGGCTCGTCGAAGAGCATGATTTTAGGCGTCATGCACAGCGCCCTGGCGATCGCTACGCGCTGCTGCTGGCCGCCCGAGAGCTGCGCCGGGTACTTCTTCGCGTGTTCGGGTATGCGCACGCGCGCCAGGTATTTCATCGCGATGGTTTCGGCCTCGGCCTTGCCGGTGCCGCGCACCTTCATGGGCGCGAGCATGCAGTTCTCCAGCACCGTGAGGTGCGGGAACAGGTTGAACTGCTGGAACACCATGCCGACCTCGGCGCGCACCGCGCTGACGTTCTTCGCGCCGGCGCCCAGGTCCATGCCGTCGACCATGATGCGGCCCTTCTGGAAGGGCTCCAGGCGGTTGATGCAGCGTATCGTCGTCGACTTGCCCGAGCCCGAAGGCCCGCAGATGACGATGCGCTCGCCCCTGCGCACCGTCAGGCTGACGTCGTTCAGCACCTGCGCCGCGCCGAACCACTTGCTGACGCCCTCCATCGTGATGATGGTTTCCTTGCCGGCGGCGCGCGGCACCGCGTGGTCCGGCGCGATGCCGGAATCCCTGGAGATCATGATGCTCGCTCCGCTGTGCAACTACTTCGCCACCACGGCGGGCAAGGCGGCTTCGGTCTCGCCGGAGGCCGGCATGTCGGTGCGCATCTCCTGCCCTATCCATTTCTTGTAGAGCGCGCCCAGCTCGCCGCTGGCGATCTTGCGCGCGATGAAGGCGTTGATGTAGTCCGCCCATTCGCGCTCGCCCGGCCGTACGGCCGCGCCCTGGTAGCCGCGCGCCACCACGAGCTTGATGTCGTATTTGCCGGCGCCCGCGATCTGCGCGATCGAGCCGAGCTGCGTGTGCGCCGCGCCGGCCAGGTCCACCTGGCCCGACAGCAGCGCCTGCACCGCGGCGGCATCGTCGTCAAAACGCTGGACGGTCGCGCCGGAGTTCGCCTTGGTCATGGCCGAATCCTGCACGCTGCCGCGCGGCACGCTGATGCGCAGGCCCTTGAGGTCGGCATAGCCCTTCATCGCCGGAAGCGATGTCTTGCCGATCAGCACGGTCTCCAGATAAGAGTAGGGGCGCGAGAACAGCACCACCTTCTGCCGGTCGGCCAGGATGGTGACGACCGCGGCCAGCACGTCCACCTGCCCGGTCAGCAGCGCCGCCGTGCGGTTGGCCACCGTCACCGGCGTGAACTCCGGCTTGACGCCGAGGTCCTTGGCGAGCATTTCCGCGAACTCGATGTCGTAGCCGGTCAGCTTGTTGTCCTTGTCGCTGAAGCCCCAGGGAACCTGGGCCACCTGCGCGCCGACCTTGAGCACGCCGGATTTTTTGATGTCGGCCACTTTCTGCGCATGCGCCAGGCCGGCCATGGTGAGTGCGACGGACAGGGCGATCAAAGTGCGGCGGGTGAATTGTCGAATCATGGTTTGTCTCCTCTAATGAATGCGGAAATCCGCGGGTCTTGCGTGATGGGATCAGCCTGCGGCGGCAAAGCGTTTTTCCAGCCGCGCGCTGTAGCGCGACAAGGGAAAACAGATCGCGAAGTAACACGCCGCAACCAGCCCGAAAGCGAGCAGCGGCTTGTAGGTGACGCTGGAGACGAGCTGGCCCGAACGGGACAGCTCGACGAAGCCGATGATGGCCGCGAGCGAGGTGCCCTTGATCAGCTGCACCAGGAAGCCGACGGTGGGCGCAAACGACATGCGCAGCGCCTGCGGCAGCACGATGTGACGCATGCGCGTCCAGTAGCAAAGGCCCAGTGCGTCCGCTGCTTCCGACTGCCCGCGCGGCACGGCCTGGATGCCGCCGCGCCAGATCTCGCCCAGGAAGGCACCCGCATGCAGTGTCAGCCCCACGGCCGCCGCGACCCAGACATTGACCTTGAAGCCGAACACCGGCAGGCCGTAAAACACCAGGAACAGCTGCAGCAGCATGGGCGTTCCCTGGAAGAAGTCGATGAACACCCCGGCCGCCACGCGCAAGGCTTTCACCGGCGCGGTGCGGGCGAGCGCCACACCCAGCCCGGCCAGGCCGCCGCCCAGGAAGGCGATGGCCGAGAGCTGCAGCGTGGCCCACAGGCCGCTGGCAATGACCCAGAATTCAGTGAGTGTGAAGTCGCGAATCATGGCGGCCTCAGCGGGTGGGGTAAGAAAAGTAGAAGCGGTCTATCAGCTTGAAGACCGTCGAGAAAACCGTCGACATCGCCAGGTACAGCAAAGCGGCGACGATGTAGACCTCAAAGCTGCGGAAGGTGTCCGAGTCGATGTTCTGGGCCACCGAGGTCAGCTCCTCCGCGGAGATGGAGGAGACGATGCTGGTGGTCAGCAGCAGCATCACGAACTGCCCGGCCAGCGAAGGGTAGACCGTGCGCAGCGCCGGCTTGAAGACGATGTGGCGAAAGGTCTGCAAAGGGTTCAGGCCTAGCGCGGCGCCGGCCTCGAACTGGCCGCGCGGCACTGACTCAATGCCGGTGCGTATGATCTCGGCCGAGAAAGCACCCAGGTTCAGGCTCAGCGCCGCCACCGCCGCGGTGTTCGGCGTCAGGCTCAGGCCCAGCGAGGGCAGCCCGAAAAAGATGAACAGCACCTGCACCAGGAAAGGTGTGTTGCGCACGATCTCGATGTAGCTTTGCGCAGTCCAGCGCAGCGGCGCGGCCGCGGAGCGCTTGCCGAGAACGGCCAGCAGGCCTATGGCCATGCCTATCGCCACCGCGACCGCCGAAAGCCGCAGCGTCAGCCAGCAGCCCTGGGCGAATTGTTCCCAGTGCGGCAGCAGCACCGCGAAGTTGAAGCTGTAATTCATGTCTGTCGCTCTTGTCTCGTGAATAGGTCTTTTGGTGAACCGACATGGGCGCGCCAACCCGGCGCCCTCGGGCTTGGCTTTCTAGGCCGGCAGCGAAACCGCGCTCCCCGTCTTTGCCGCCTGCGTCACCGCCAGCGTCGCCTCCAGCGTGCGGAAACCGTCCTGCGCCGAACACACGGGCGCTTCGCGGCCTTCGATGAGCGCGGCGAAATGGCGTATCTGTTCGGTGTAGGGGCAGCCGATGTGCAGGGCGGTGCGCTCCATGGTCAGCGGGTCGTGCCAGCCCTGGGCCGGGCCCTGGTCCTGGCGGTAGCGCCAGACTTCCAGGCGCGGCAGGGTCAGCGAGCCTTCCGTGCCTGAATAGAAATGCGCGTTGATGTCCTGGCGCGGGAAACGCTCCGCCTCGCCGGCGGCCAGGTCCCAGTTCCAGGGCGCGGCCGCCGTGTCCGACACGGTGACCGTGCCCAGCGCGCCGCTGCGAAAGCGCAGCGCGACCACCGCGGTGTCCTCGACGCCAAAGCCGCGTACCGCGCTGGAGGCCAGTGCCTGCACGCTGTCGATTTCCCCGTAGAGATGCCGCATCAGGTCGATGTCGTGGATCAGGTTGATCAGGATGGGGCCGCCGCCCGGCTCGCGGCGCCAGGCCACGTCGAAGTAGTCGCGCGGCTTCAGCCAGGTGCACATCACCGTGGCGCTGACCGGCCGGCCCAGCGTGCCGGCGGCCACGATGGCCTTGGCCTTGCGCATGATGGGGTTGTGGCGGCGCTGGTGGCCCACCAGCACCGGCAGCCCGGTGGCGCGCGAGGCTTCGCAGATGCGCAGCCCGTCGGCCAGCGTGTCGGCGATGGGTTTTTCGACCAGCACCGCGGCGCCGCGCTCTAGGCAGTCGACCGTGATCTGGGCATGCGTCACGTTGGGCGTCGCGACGATCACGCCTTTCGGTTGGGTCGCGGCCAGCAGGCTTTGGTAGTCGGGAAAGCAGGGCACGCCGATGGAGCGCGCGAAGTCGGCGGCCGCCGGTGTCGGGTCGGCGATGCCGGCGAGTTTCACGTCCGGGCTTTTGAGCGCGCGGTCTATATGGGTCATGCCGATCAGGCCGGCGCCGATCACGGCGATAGGAAGTCTGCTCATGGGTCCTTTTCTGGATGGGGGCTGCTGTTGAGGGGGAGTCTAGTAACAACAAAAATATCTACAATCCGCAAATAGTTGAGTCGTATTCAACGAATTGTTGATAATCAAGGCCATGGACCTGAAGGATTTGCACGTGTTCTGCGAGGTGGTGCGCCGCTCAGGCTTTGCCGCCGCTTCGCTGGAGATAGGCACGACGCCGGCGCACATCAGCAAGCGCATAGGCATCCTGGAGGCACAACTGGGCGTGCGCCTGTTCCACCGCACGACGCGGCGCGTCGTGATCACCGAGGACGGCGAGCGTGCCTACCAGTGGGCGCGGCGCATCCTGGACGACAGCAACGCGATGTCCGAGGCCTTCAGCAGCGCCAAGAGCGAGCCCTCGGGCCAGCTGCGCATCGCCACCAGCCAGCGCCTGGGCCGCGAACATGTGGCGCCCATACTGTCCCTGCTGGGCACGCGTTACCCCCGCATCGAGGTCTGGCTCGAACTGCTGGACAGGCGCGTGGACCTGGTCAGCGAGAACTTCGACCTCGACATCCGTGTCGGCGAGCCGGCCCAGCCGCAGCTGATTGCGCAGCGCATGGTGGAGAGCTGGCGCATCCTGTGCGCCTCGCCCGAGTACCTGGCGCGGCGCGGCCACCCCAAGTCGGTGGCCGAACTGGCCGAGCATGAATGCCTGCTGTACCGCGAGCGCGAGCAGCCCTTCGGCACCTGGCGCCTGACAGGGCCCAAAGGGCCGGAGTCCGTCAAGGTGACCAGCCGCTTCAGCTCCAACCACAGCGATGTGGTGAAGGGCTGGAGCGTGGACGGCAAGGGCATCTGCCTGCTGTCGATATGGGATGTTGCGCAGCCTTTGCGCGACGGCCGGGTGGTGAGGGTGCTGCCCACACACCACGAACCGGCCGACGTCTGGGCCATGACCAGCACCCGCTCGGCCGGCTCGGCCAAGGTCAGGGTCTGCGTGGAGTTCCTCAAGGAACAGCTGGCGCGGGGGCCGCACGCGCTGCAGATAGGCGCGCGCTCGTCACGGCCAGCCTAGGCTGCGAACAGGGGCCCCGGGCGGCCCCGCTGGCCGGGCGAGGGGAGAAAAAGCTTCTTCTGGATACTTTAAAAGTATTAAATAGCCCGAATTAAGATATTTTACATGCTGCACATGCGTTCCTAGAATCGCGCCAAACAGCCGTGGTTTGCAAGTTGTTACAGCTTGCTTTCCCGGTAGCCGGACAAAAAGGTCGTCAAGGAAACGCTGGATTTGCAGTCCATTTGTGACGCGTAGGCGGGGAAGCCGCCATAGCGCACAAGGCGTGAAGCCGTGTCGATCTCCGTATTTTTGACAAGCGGGGTATGGGCATGACGTGTGTTCGCAATCGATGGTTACAAGTTGTCGTGGCAATGGGCCTGGCTTTTCTCTGCGTGCGCCTTTTCGCCGCGGCCGACAAAACCGCCGGCGAACTGCCCAAGGAGCAGGTGATTGACCTGGAAAGCGCGGGCGCGGCCTATCCCTTTGCGGTCTATTCCAACATCGACCTGCGCCGGCCTGACCCCGGCATCCGGCGCGCCGTGGTTTTTGTGCATGGCGTGCAGCGCGATGCCGACCGCTACTTCGGTGTGGGCCTGGGGCTGCTGCAGGCCGCGCGGCTGGACGCCTCCAGCACTGTGTTGCTGGTGCCGCATTTCCTGACGGCTTCTGACCCGTCGCCGGACGGCAGGATTCCGCTCTGGCGCGGCGGCAACTGGATGCAGTGCCAGGAGTCGCGCGGCAAGGAGGCCATCAACTCCTGCGGCGTGCTCGACGATATCGCCCGTTACCTGAGCGCGGACAAGCGTTTCCCCGTGCTCAAGGAAATCGTCTTCATCGGCCACTCGGCCGGCGGGCAGCTGATGCAGCGCTATGCCGTGCTGAACAACAGCGAGGAGGCGCTGCGCAAGGCGGGCATACGCGTGCGTTATGTGGTCTCCAGCCCGTCCTCTTATCTGTACCTGGACGCCAACCGTCCCGAGGGCGAGGACTTCAAGCCGGTGAACAGCATCCTCTGCCCCGGCTACAACAACTTCCGCTACGGCCTGGGCAACATGGTTCCCTACGGCCAGGGCCTGGACGGCGAACAGCTGTTCAAGCGTTATGCGGCGCGCGAGGTCCTTTACCTGGTGGGCGCGCAGGACAACGACCCGGCCTACGAGTCGCTCGACAAATCCTGCGGCGCCGCCATGCAGGGCACGGACCGCCTGAACCGGCACAGGAATTACCTGCGTTACGAACAATTTCTGGCGCGCAAGTGGAGCACGCCCGTGGCGCGCGCCGTCATGGTGGTGCCTGACGCGGGCCACGAGGCGGCCGATATTTTTGAATCGCGCGAGGTCGCCGCAAAAATTTTCCCGGCCGCCGGCCACTAGCCAAGAGCAGGGAGAGCACAAAAACACACAGGGACCAACAGGGACGCACCGAAATACAGGCACACGAAGAAAACACAAAAGAAGCCCCCACGGCGCGCACACAACAACAAGACAGAAAACGAACACATGATGGAATCCCCACGCTTTGCCGCGCCCCGGCGAAAAATCCTCGCATCGCAGATCTGCGCGATGCTGGCCGCCGCGCCCTTCACCATGCCATGCGCCGTCCACGCGCAAACGCCGCCCAGCGCCGGCACCCTGTTCGACGCCAACCGGCAGCAGCTGTCGCCCGCGGAAACCAGCGGCGCGCCGGCGGCCGTGCAGCGCCCCGCGCGCATCGAAAAAGAGACCGAAGGCAGCGACGAGGGCCAGGGCCTTGCCGCGGGCGGGCCGGGCGTGCAGGTCACGGGCTTTGTGTTGAGCGGCAACCGGTCCCTGCCGGCTTCCGAGTTGCAAGGCCAGTTGCAGGAATTTGTCGGCCGCGAGCTGGACTTCGCCGGGCTGGGCAAAGCCGCCGCCAAGATCACCGCCTACTACCGCGCGCGCGGCTACCTGGTGGCGCGTGCCTACCTCCCGGCCCAGGAAATACAGGGCGGCATGGTCGCCCTCGGCATCCGTGAAGGCGTCATAGGCCGGGTGGTGGCCGAGCCTGACGCCAATGTGCGACTGGACCCGGCGCTGATAGGCCGGCACCTCGCGGGGCTGCAGCCGGGCGAGGTGATCCAGGAGAGCGACCTGGAAAACACGCTGCTGCGCCTGTCCGACATCGCTGGCATGACGGTCAAGGCGGTGCTGCGACCGTCGGCCGAGCCGGGCGCCACCGACGTCATCGTCAAGCTCAGCGAAATGAGCGCGATCACCGCGCGCGTGAGCATAGACAACGGCGGCAGCTTTTACACGGGTGCCAATCGCCTGTCCGCCAGCCTGAGCCTCAACGACGCGCTGGGCATGGGCGAAAGCTTCAGCCTCAACACACAGCAAACCTTTGAAGGCCTGCGCATCGCCGGCGTGGGCTACCAGCAGCCCCTGGGCACGACGGGCCTGACGGTGGGCGCGAACTTCGCGGGCCTGCAATACAACATTGGCAAAAACCTCAAGGAGGTCCAGGCCAGCGGCGAAGCCCGCATCAGCACGCTGTTCCTCAATGCCGCGCTGCTGCGCAGCCGGCGCGCCAACGTCAATGCCTCGCTGGCGGCGGAATACCGGCATTTCCAGGACACCACAGGCGGCACCACCGTCGACAAATCCGCCCATGTGCTGAGCGCGGGCCTGTCCGGCGACTGGCGCGACGATTTGACCGGTGCGCCGGCCAGCAACAGCTGGAATGCACGCGTGGGCATGGGCCACCTGAAAAAGGAAACCGCCAACGACGCAGCGCTGGACCGCTTCACGGCCAATGCGGCCGGCGACTACAAAAAACTCAACCTGTCCTATAGCCGCCTGCAGCAGCTGGGTGGCGGGTTCTCGCTGCTGGGCTCCGTCAGCGCGCAGTACGCCGACAAGAACCTGGACGCATCGGAAAAAATGAGCCTGGGCGGCTCGAACGGCGTGCGCGCCTACCCGGCCGGCGAGGCCGCGGGCGACCAGGGCATGCTGGCGCGGCTGGAATTGCGCAAGAACCTGGGCGTCGTTGGCAACGCGGTGGTGGAAGGCGCGCTGTTTGCCGACGCGGGGCGCGTGACCATCAACAAAAAGCCCTGGGACGCCAGCGAGAACCGCGCCAGCCGCTACGGCTACGGCGTGGGCCTGAACGTCTACCACAAGGACCTGGTGTTCAATGCGAGCCTGGCGATGTCGCCCGGCGTCAACCCGACCAGCGAACCGAAAAGCGCGCGCCGCCTGTGGCTGTCGGTCTCGGGGTCGCCCCAGGCTTTCACCGGCCTGGCCTCCAGCAGCAGCGGCGGCAACCGGGGCGAGGACTTCGAGGAAGCGCAGGACGGCATGCTGTTCTACGGCTCGCTGGGCATCGTCCCCGAATATGTGAGCCGCTCGGGTTCCACGCCCGCGGCACCCGCCGACCAGAGCAAGCTGGCCACGCCCAACGGGCGCAATATGTCGGGCTTCTGGCGCGCGCGCGACAACGTGTCCTACGTGGGCGCGCGTGGTGGCATCCCGATTTACGAGCAGTGGAAGCTGCTGTGGCAGCTGGAGCTGGGCCTGTCGCTGAGCGCGGGCGCCGCCGGTGTCGATGCCTCGCCGGACTGGACGCACAGGCAGGAACTGCGCAACACCGGCGTGGCCGTCGCCCATCCCGACGCCGGCACCGCGATGTACGGCAACTGGGACATGCCGCTCAAGGAAAGCACAACCTCCTTCGATCCCTTCGGCGCCACCACCAGCGCGGCTCACTACAACATCATCGGCTCGCCGGGCTTTGCCACCAGCATCACCCGGAATTCGGGCCCGGTGGGCACGGCGGCGGTGAACAACAACGACGATGCCGCTTTCAACCGGCGTCAGGCTGGCGTGTACGGGTACTGGACGCCCAAGATGGGGGGCTTTCAGCTCAAGCTGGCGTATTCGAACAACGGCATGAAGGCCGCGCCCGACGTGGACACCGGCTACCTCTACGGCGGCAGCCTGTCCTATGAGAACGGCGGCTTCTCCGCCGTGGTGGCGGCCGAGCAGCACATCAACTACTTCGGCATCGCCAGCCTGGGCCGCAACGCGCGCGGCGTCGGCACCAATACCCACGTCACGCAGGGCACCACCTCGGACGACTACAGCGTGCGCTACGGCGTGGCCTACGACTTCGGCGACACCAAGGTCTCGCTGATTGCCGACGAGTTGCGCTACGCCGAATCCGGCGTCGTCAACACCAGCGTCACCTCCAGCGACATGTCCAGCTACCGCCGCCGCGCCTACATGGTCGGCGTCACCCACAAGATCGGCGCCTGGCAGCTGCGTGCCAGCCATGCCAAGGCCTTCGCGGGCGACTGCACCATGATTTCCGGCAACGGCGTGAACTGCTCGACCGAGGGCATGGGCGCGACCTCCCAGGCCATCGGCTTTTCCTACAACTGGAGCAAACAACTGAGGATCTTCGGCCAGTACGTGGTGCTGCGCAACCAGCCGCTGGCCAACTACAACTACGCCGTCGCCGGCGTGTTCGGCACCTCCGGCGTAGGCACCACGATTCGCGCGATCGGTGTCGGTATCAATTACACATTCTGAGGGGCTCGCCATGACGCACCAACCTTCCCCGGCTTCTTCCATTCATGCGGCGCGCAAAAGCCGCCCGAGGCTGACGCCGCTGACGGCCGCCATGCTGTCGGCGCTGTGCAGCATCTACCCGCTCCGGGTATACGCGCTGGACCCTGGCGCGCTGCCGACCGGCGGCCAGGTCACGGCCGGCAGCGGCAGCATCAGCCAGAGTGGCAACGTGATGAACGTGGTGCAAGGCAGCGACCGCATGGCCGCGACCTGGAACACCTTCAACATCGGCAGCGCGGCCAGGGTCAATTTCGCACAGCCTTCGGCCTCCTCGGTGGCGCTCAACCGCGTCACCTCCAGCGACGCCTCGCAGATCATGGGCCAGCTCAATGCCAACGGGCAGGTCTACCTGATCAACCCCTCGGGCATCCTGTTCGGCCAGGGCTCGGCCGTCAACGTCGGCGGCCTGGTGGCCAGCTCGCTGAACCTCTCCGACGCCAATTTCATGGCCGGCAACCACCGTTTTGAAGCCGATGGCACGGGTGGGGCGGGCGGCGCCGTGATCAACCAGGGCCGCATCGTCGCGGCCGACGGCGGTTATGTGGCACTGCTGGGCGCGCAGGTGCGCAACGAGGGCAGCATCACGGCCCGCCTGGGCAGCGTCATGCTGGGCGCCGGCGAAAAAGTCACGCTGGACTTCAACGGCGACGGCCTGATCAATATGCAGGTCAGCGACCCTGCGCTGGGCGCCAGCGTGCTGAACCAGGGCCTGCTCAAGGCCAACGGCGGCGTGGTTGTCATGTCGGCGCGCTCCGGCGACGCGCTGCTGTCCCATGTGGTCAACAACGAGGGCGTGATCGAGGCGACCAGCCTGCAGCGCCGCAACGGTGCCGTGCTGCTCGACGGCGGCGGCGCGGGTGTCGTCGCGGTGAGCGGCCGTGTCGACGTCTCGGGCCGCGGCGCCGGCGAAACCGGCGGCACTTTCAAGGCCCTGGGCCAGTACGTCGGTGTGTTTGACGGCGCGCGCATAGACGCCTCGGGCGACGCCGGCGGCGGCACGGTGCTGGTCGGCGGCAACTACCAGGGCAGCGGCACCGAACGCCAGGCCGTGGGGACTTTCATGGGTGAAGGCGCCCGCATCCAGGCCGACGCGATTAACAGCGGCGACGGCGGCAAGGTCATCCTGTGGTCCACCGACAGCACGCGCTTTCACGGCGGCATCACCGTGCTGGGCGGGGGCCAAACCGGCAGCGGCGGCCTGGTCGAGACCTCGGGCCACAACCTGGAAGCGACGGGTTCGGTGGATATCAGCGCGGCCTCCGGCATGGGCGGCACCTGGCTGATCGACCCCTACAACATCAACATCACGAGCACGGCAAGCGTCGGCGCGACCGGGAGCTCCCCCTTCACCTCGAGCGGCGCGGCCAGCTCCAACCTGAGTTCGGCCGTGCTCAATGCCTCGCTGTCCGAAGGCGCCAACGTGATCGTCCAGACCTCCGCCGTCGGCGGCACCTCGGGCGACATCAACGTGCTGGACAACGTCAAGGGCGTGGGCAATGCCTCGCTGACGCTGCAGGCGCACCGCAACATCATCATGGGCAGCCGCACCATCTCCAACGGCACCGGCAAAAGCCTCAACGTTTCGCTGGTCTCCAACTACGGCGATACCGGCAATGGCTCGGTGGCATTGACAGGCAGCACCATCACCACCAACGGTGGGGCCATCACCATCAGAGGTGGCAGCAATCCGCTGACCGGCTATGCCGCGACCAACCAGAGCGGCGCCTCTGGCGTGGCGATCACCGGGGGCACCACGCTGAGCACCAGCGGCGGCAACATCACGATACGCGGCGCCTCCACATCGACAAGCTCCAGCAGCAGCGCGGTGAATATCTCCGGCTCCACGCTCAATGCCGGCGGCGGGAACATCTCCATCCTGGCCAACGTCGCCAGCGCCAGCGCGACTGGCGACGCCTTTGTGCTCACCGGCGGCAGCAACGTGCAGACCAGCGGTGCCGGCTCCATCACGGTGGACAGCACCAACCTGGGCAGCGGCAACGGCACGCGCATCTTCAGCACCAACAACACCCTGGCCGCCAGCGGCTCCGGCAACCTGACGATCAGCGGCAACGCGACTTCCGGCTTCGGTGTGCTGATCTGCTCGACCGCCAGCACCTCCTCGCAACAGCTCACTGTGGGCAGCGGCAACCTGACCGTGCAGGCCAATGCCAACGGCTTCGCCGGCGCCGGCCGCGGCGTCTACCTGGCGGCCTCGGGCAACGGCGGCGTGGTGCTCAATGCCACGGCCGGCGGCGCCATCACGCTGGGCGGCAGCAGCACTGGCAGCTACGGCACCGTGCTCAATTCGACGGGCCCGGGATCTTCCATCAGCATCTTCTCGGACGGCGCCATCACGGTGGCCGGCAACACCTCGGGCGGCACCACGCCCGCGCTGGGGCTGCTGAGCTCCGGCAGCGGCGCCAGCGCGGCCACCGCTTCCAGGGTCAACATCAGCAGCACGGCCGGCGCGCTCAAGCTGTTGGCCAACAACAGCGTGGTCAATCCGACCACCGGCTCGTTCAAGGCCGTGTCGCTGGATGCCAGCGGCAGCTACGCCAGCATCAACCTGGGCACGCAGTCGGGCGCGCTGACGCTGGACGGCACCAGCTATTCGGGCCGCGGCGTCGACATCGCGCCCTCCGGTGCCAATGCGGCGATCAACATCACCACCGGCAGCGGCGCCATTGCCGTCAACGGCAACAGCACCAGCAGCTTCGGCGGCTACGGCATCTTCCTGAACTCCACCGGCAACTCGAACGGTGTCAACGTCAGCACCGTGAGCGGCGACATCACCTTCCGCGGCGACTCCATAGGCACCTCGGACGCCATCTCGCTGGGCGGCAGCGCTTCGAGCACCAACTCGGTCAACAACATCGCCTCGCAGGGCGGCAACATCACGCTGCTCGGTAACTTCCACTCGCCCAATGTCGCCGAGCTGGACCATGGCATTGCGATCCAGAACGTCGCCAACCGCATCCAGACCACCGGCTCGGGCAACGTGACGCTGGTTGGCAATGCCGCCGACCAGGGCAACGGCGTCAGCATTTACGGCGGCGGCAAGGCGCTGGTCAGCGTCGAGAACGGCGCGCTCGCGATCACCGGCAGCAGTGTCTACGGCGACGGCGTGGGCGTGCTGACCGGCAACAACGTCATACGCGCCACCGGCAGCGGTTCGGTGAGCGTGGCCGGCAGCTCCAGCTACGGCAGCGGCGTCACCATCTACCCTTCGACGGCGACCAGTTCCGCCGCGATCTCCACGGTGTCGGGCAAGCTCTCGGTCACGGGAAACAGCGGCCCGGCCTCCACCGCGCCGGCGGTGCTGCTGCGCAGCGCGGCCTCGGGCGCCGCCAACGGCGTCAGCATCACCTCGGGCAGCGGCGACATCGACATCCAGGCGACGACCGCAGGCTCCGGCGAGGGGCTCTCCATTGTCGGCAGCAGCACCAATGCCTTCAACACCGTCAGCACGGGCGGCGACGGCAGCCTGCGCGTTTCGGGTTCGGGCGGCAGCTACGGCGTGCGCATAGACGGCGGCACCAACAAGCTGCAGGTGGAAAACGGCCTGCTGCTCATCAGCGCCAGCGCGCCCAACGGGCAGGCTTTCAGCCAGTCCTCCGATGTCACGACGATTGCCGCCACTGGCTCCGGCACCGTGCTGCGCAGCCTGGGCGGCACCATCAGCAACAGCCTGACCAGCGCCGCGTCGGCAGGCGCCACGGCCGCGCTGCAGACTGAAATGGCCGGCGGCGACTGGATGGCACCGCTTGCGGGCGACACCGCGGCGCCGCCCTCCGGCACCGGCACGGACAGGCTCACCATTTCCGTGCTGTCGCCTGGCGCCGATCTCAATGCATCCGCCGCGGGAAAAGACGATGCGACACCTTGAGCGCGCGTCCGCGGCGGCGACCATCCGCTTCATGCCGCCGCGCCGCACCGGGCGGCTGGTGCTGCTTGCGCTGCTGCTGGTATCGCTGTGCGGTGCGGCCGTCGCCGCGGACAAAACCCCCGGCAAGGCCGAGCACGACAATTTCCATTTCCTCGGCGAAATGAACAAGGCCTCCACCGTGATGGTGGTGGAGACCCGGATCGTCCCGCCCGAGCTCGGCAAAAAGATCGCGCGGGCGGTCGACCAGGTGATCCGCGACGGCAACCAGCCGGGCGCCAAGCGCCCGGGGGACTACCTGCAGTACGAGCCGCTGATCCTGGCGCTGGCCGGCCCCGACGGTTCGCGCATGCATTCGGGGCGCAGCCGGCAGGACATCCTGTCCACCACACGGCGCCTGATGCAGCGCGAGCGCGCGCTGGCCCTGATGGCCGCGATGACCCAGTCGAAAGCGCAATTGCTGGCCGTGGCCGAAAAAAACCTGGACACCATCGTGCCGGCCTATACCAACGGCGTGCAGGCCCAGCCCACCACTTACGCGCACTACCTGCTGGCCTTCGCCGCGGTCTTCGGGCGCGACAGCGCGCGCCTGAAGGAGGCTTATGCGCGCCTGAACCTGAGCCCGCTGGGCGCGGGCGCGCTCGGCACCTCGAGCTTTCCGGTCAACCGGGAACGCCTGGCGGAGCTGCTGGGTTTTGACGGCGCGCTGGAAAACTCCTACGACGCGGCGCAGCTGGGTGCGCTCGACACCGGCGTGGAACTGGTGGGCCTGTGCAGCAACGCGGCGCTGATGATGGGCGTGCTGGTGCAGGACATGCACACCCAGTACCACCAGGCCGCTCCCTGGATCACCCTCCAGGAAGGCCGGCTCACCGGCACCAGCAGCATCATGCCGCAAAAGCGCAACCCCTATGCCCTCAACACGCTGCGCTTGCAGGCCAGCGAGGTGGTGGGCCGCGCCTTTACCTACCAGCTGGAGGCGCACAACGTCACGCCCGGCATGCCCGACTACAAGCGCGACCAGGTCGAAAAAACCCTGGAGCTCACGACCGATGCCTTTGTGAGGCTGGCCGAGCTGATGAACAACCTCGTCGTAGACCGCAGCCGCGCCCTGCAGGAAGTCGAGGCTGATTACTCCACCACCACCGAGCTGGCCGACATCCTGCAGCGCGATTCCGATGTCCCGTTTCGGGTCGGCCACCATTTCGCCTCGGAGCTGGTCAGCCACGGGCGCGCCCACAAGCTCAAGCCCGCCGAGATTCCCTTTGACGTCGTCAAGCAGCTGTACACCGAAGCGGTGAAAGCCTTTGACTTCCCGCGCACGGATTTCCCGCTCACGCAGGAACGCTACCGGACGGCGCTGAGCGCGCAGAACATGCTGGCCTCGAGCAAAGGCCTGGGCGGCCCGCAGCGTGCGGAGACCACCAGGATGCTGGCGGCCGAGAAGCGCCGGCTGGACCAGGACGCAGCCTGGCTCAAGGCGCAGGAAGAAAAACTCGCGCTCGCCCAGCAGAAGCTGGACCGCACTTTTTCCGGGCTGTTCCAGTGAGCCTGGTGTCGGCAACGGTGATACTGGCGTTGCCGGAGGGGCGCCATGGCTGAGGATATTTTTTCGCTCGAGAACTTCGAATACCTGTGCTACTCGCGGCAGCAGGAGCCGGCCGCGCGCGAGCTGGTCAAGCTGCTGCTGCTCATAGACAGGAACTACGGCAACCTTGACGGCAACTTCGCGCTCAGCTTGTCGGCCGCCGTGGGCGCGCGGGAGCGCGACGCGCACGGCCTGACCCGCATCACCAGCGCCATCTCGGCGCTGTTCTCCGACCCCGGCTTTCACGTCACGCCAAACGGCTTCGGCCAGCTCATCAACTTCCAGCGCTGGCTGTCGGCGCTGTTCGCCGCCAGCGCCTTCGTCCACTGCGACCACATCCTGAAGTCGCTCAACTTCCTGGGACCCGGCGCGCCGGAGTTCCATGTCAGCGAGCAGGACCTGGTGAAGTTCTGCATCCTGTACTCGCCCGAATCGGAAATCCCGCTGGACGCGGAACTGCTGTGGCGGCAGAACAAAAAACTGGCCGCCGCGCTGTTCACGGCCCTGCTCTCGCCGCGCTTTCTCGGCTCGCCCGCCGCGCACTCCAAACGCGAGGCGCTGCTGGCCTGGTTGCCCGATCATCTCGAGGAAATCGACAGCCTGGACCTTTTGCCGCTGGGCATCCTGCACGACGTGTACATGCACTGCAGCTACGCCGACCTGCCCGGCCGCCATGAGATCAAGCGCCCCATCAACCGCCTGATCCGCAAGAAACTGGACGCGCTGGGCCTGGCCCGCGTGCCCCTCACCCTGGCTCCGGCCAGCACGGACAAGCCCGTCATGCTGGTGCTGCTCGAATGGTTTTCCGGCGGGCATTCGATTTACCGCACGCACTCCAGGAGCATGGAGGCCGCGCGCCGGCATTTCTACCTGGTGGCCGTCGCCTATCCCGGCAATATCGACGAGCTGGGCCGGGCGGTGTTCGACGAGGTCGTGGATTTCGAGGCGCCCAACGACATGATGGCCTGCCTGCGCCAGCTGCACACGCTGGCCTGCGCCCTCAAGCCCGCCGTGTTCTACATGCCCAGCGTCGGCATGTTTCCCATCACCATGTTCGCGGCCAACCAGCGCCTGGCGCCGGTGCAGGTGGCCGCGCTGGGCCATCCGGCCACCACGCACTCCGACCGCATCGACTACATCAGCGTGGAAGACGACTTCGTCGGCGACCCGGCCTGCTTCAGCGAAACCCTGCTGCGCCTGCCCAAGGACGGCCAGCCTTACCGGCCGTCCGCCATCGAGGTCTCGCTGGCGCGGCCGCGGCGGCAGGACTCGCCCGTGGTCAACATCGCCGTGGCCTCGACCACCATGAAACTCAACCCGAAGTTCCTGCTGGCCTGCCAGAAGATATGCGCCGGCTCGCGCAAGCAGGTGCGCTTTCATTTCCTGATCGGGCAGGCGACCGGCCTGATCTATCCGCAGGTGCTAAGGGTGATACGCCGCTACCTGCCGGATGCCGAGGTCTACGCCCACCAGCCCTATCCCGACTACCTCGCCATCTTCAGCCGCTGCGACATGTTCCTGAGCCCTTTTCCTTTCGGCAACACCAACGGCATCACCGACGCGATGACGGTCGGCCTGCCCGGCGTGTGCAAGACGGGGCCCGAGGTGTTCGAGCATATTGACGAGGCCCTGTTCCGGCGCCTGGGCCTGCCGGACTGGAGCATCGCCGCCAGCGTGGAGGACTATGTCGCGGCCGCCATCCGCATGGCCGACCACTACGAGGAGCGGGCCGCGCTCTACCGCCGGCTGGAGCGGCCCGAATGCCTGGATGCCTTGTTCCTGGGCCGCGCGGAGTGCCTGGGCGACCGGCTGCATCAGATCTGGTTGGCGGCGGCCGGCAGGTCCTTGCCCGAGAGGGCCTGATGCATGGCCTGCCGGTCCAGCGCTTTTTCCCAGGCGCAGACGGCGATGCAGGCCACACAGTTGCCGATCACGTTGGTGAGGGAGCGGCATTTCATCAGCCGCTCCACGCCCAGCAGCAAGACCATGCCGGTCAGGGGAATCAGGTTCAGGCTGGCCAGCGTCGCGGCAAGGGCCACGAAGGACGAACCGGCGACGCTGGCGGCGCTCTTGGACGTGAGCATCATGATGCCCAGCAGCGACAGCAGCTGCCAGAACCCCAGGTCGACATGCGCCACCTGTGCCAGGAAGACCGCCGCCATCGCGATGTAAAGATTGCTGCCGTTCAGGTTGAAGCTGTAGCCGGCCGGCAGCATCAGGCGCACCACCGGTTTGGCGCAGCCCATTTTTTCCAGCTTCTCGACCAGGCCCGGCAGGGCAGCGATCGATGAGCTGGTGAAAAAGACCAGCATCAGCTCTTCCTTGACATAGGCGACCAGGCGGAAGATGCTGCAGCCGGCGGCGCGCGCGACCAGGCCCATCACGACGAAGACGAACAGGATGCTGACGAGGTAGATTGCGGCGAGAAAGTGCAGCAGCGGCAGCGCCGAGGATATGCCGTAGCGGCCTATCATGAAGGCCACGGCACCGAAGGCGGCCAGTGGCGCCAGCTTCAGGACCATGCCGACCATGCCGTAGAACACCTGCTGCACGCCTTCTATGAGCTCCAGCAGGCCGCGGCCGCGCTCGCCCACGCGCGCTAGCGCGATGCCCGTCAGCAGCGCCAGCAGCAGGACCTGCAGAATGCTGTTGCCGGTGAAGGCGCCGGTGAAGGTCGAGGGAATGATGTCGAGCAAAAATTCGCTCGCGCTTTGCGTGGCCGGCGCGGGCGCCGCTTGCTGCGCGGCCTCGGCGGCAAAAACCGGCGCGAAGCCCTTGCCGGGCGCCAGCAGCAGGGCGCCTGCAATGCCCGCCGCCAGCGAAAGCACCGTCATGGCCTCGAAGTAGAAGAAGGCCTTGACGCCCACTTGCGTGGCCTGCAGCCGGTTGCGCATGCCGGCGATGCCGGACACCACCAGGCAAAAAATCAGCACGCCGATCAGCATGCCGACCAGGCGCAGGAAGCCGTCGCTCAGGGGTTTCATCAGCGCGCCGGCTGACGGGAAGAAATGCCCCAGCAGCATGCCGGCGGCAAAGGCGAGGGCCATCTGCGCGATGGGATGGCGAAGCGTTTTTCTGGTTCTGGTCATCGACCGCCCAGTCTACGGGTGATCTTGCCACGGGCCTTCGCGAGCCGCGCCATACGGTGGATTTTTGAGGATGGACGGTGAGTGTAAAGACGCATAGGTGTCATCCTGCGCCCAGGGCATATACCTAAAATCCGGATGCAATATTCCTGATATCTTTAAAAGATGGGCTGAGGCGATGGAACTGAGATGGAACTGAGACACCTGCGCTACTTCCTGATGGTTGCCGAGGAGCAGCATTTCACGCGCGCCGCCGAGCGGCTGAACATGCAGCAGCCGCCCCTGAGCCACCAGATCCGGCTGCTGGAAGAAGAACTGGGTTTCGAGTTGTTCCGCCGCCATCCCAAAGGCGCGGCGCTGACGGCCGGCGGCGCCGTGTTTGTGCAGGAGGCCAAGGCCATACTGCGCGGCGTCGAGCAGGCCTCGGCGCGCGCCGCGCGCGCCGCCCAGGGTTTTGAAGGCACGCTGGCCATAGGCTTTACCAGTTCGGCCGCGGCCCACCCCCTGATTCCCGGCATCATCCGCGCCTACCGCGACGCCTATCCCGATGTCCACCTGGACCTGCGGGAAGCCAATGCGGCCGAGCTGACCGAAGGCATAGACCGGGGCACGGTCAATGTCGCGATTTTGCGTTCGCCCGTCAGCCATCCGCGCGGCGTGAGTTTTTTCTCCCTGCTGGAAGAAGAGATGCTGCTGATCCTGCCGGTGGGCCACGCGCTGGTCGCGGGCGCCGCCAAGGACAAGATGCCGGTCATCGACCTGAGGGCCCTGGCCGATGAACAGTTCATCCTGGTGCGCAGGCACGGCGCGCCGGGCATGTATTCGGACCTGATCGAAGCCTGTGAACAAGCTGGCTTCACGCTCAAGATCGCCACGGAGGTCGAGCGCATGCTGACCAACATCAGCCTGGTCGCGGCCGGCGCGGGCGTCTCCGTCGTTCCCGCCTCGATGAAGGATTTCCACCGCGAGAGCGTGGTGTACTGCCGCATCCGCAATGCCAGGCCGGCCCTGGTGGCGCCCATCACGCTGGTGAGCCGGGAGGACAGCAACTCACCGGCCGAAAAAAACTTCCTGGACCTGGCCAAAAGTTTCGCGCGGCAGCACAAGGCCGCAAGGTAGGCGTGCGGCGGGCCCTAGGCCGGTTTCAGTGCAAAATGGGCCGGCGCCGCTGCCCGCGCCTGACATGTCAGCCACCACACCGCCGCCTCCATGAGAACCCGCCACATCGAAGTCCTGCAGGCCATACTGCGCACCGGCACCATCAGCGGCGCGGCGCGCCTGCTGCATGTGTCCCAGCCGGCCGTGACCAAGGCCTTGCAGCATGCGGAGGCAACCGTCGGTTTTGCGCTCTTCAACCGCGAAGGCAAGCGCCTGGTGGCGACCCGGGAAACCCACGCGCTGGCCCCGGTCGTGGAGCAGGCCACGGGCGGCCTCGATGCCGTGCGCGAGCTGGCGCGCAACCTCAAGCTGGGCGCCGACAAGGCGGTGCGCGTGGCGGCCGTCGCCTCGCTGGCCAACAGCGTGCTGCCGTCCGCGCTGCTGGCGGCGCGCAAGCTGTTTCCCAAGATGCGCAGCGAGCTCAACACCGGCCACACCGAGGACATGATGCAAAAGCTGCTGATGCACGAGGTGGACCTGGCGATCGCCTTCGACCCGCCGCTGCATCCCTCGCTGGACTGCGTGGAGATAGGCCACCTGCAGCTGGTCGCGGCCAGCCTGCCCGCGCGCCTGGGCAAATATGCGCGCAACAAAACGATCTCGGCCGAGGCGCTGGCGAGCATGGAGCTGATTGAGCTCTCGGGCAAGGACCCGCTGGGCCGCATCTATTCGCGTTATGCCAACCGCTTCAACTGGCAGCAGGGCAAGACGGCGGTGCGCACCTACCAGATGGCGGTGCGGCTGGCCGAGCTGGACCAGGGCGTGGCGATTGTGGATTCGGCCAGCGCCAACTTTTTTTCCGACAAGCTCAAGGTCCTGCCGCTGGAGCCGCGCGCCGAGTTCCCGGTCTGCGCGATGTACCTCAAGGCGGCCGCCGTCACCGACATCATGCGCACGCTCACGCAATGCGTCGGCGACGAACTTCACAAAGTGCAGGAAGCCACCCTGCAGCCCAGGGCCTGAAGAGCGGCGAGCCTGCCGGCCTAGTACTGGCTGGCGGCCGCGGGCTGCGCCAGCGCTTGGCCGCGCAGGCTTTGCACCACGCGCCTGGCGGCGACCAGGTCGCTCAGGCCCACGCCGACGGCCTTGAACAGGATGATCTCCTCGGGTGTGCGGCGCCATGGCTCCCGGCCGGCCAGCAGCTCGGGCAGGTCGCTGATCTGCGAGGCGTCCAGGCTTTTGTCGGCCAGCCCGATCACGATCTCGCCGGCCTCCACCAGGCTTTGCGGCTTCCATTCCACAATGACGCGGTCGCTGCGCGCGCGGCTCACCTGGTCGATTTCGGTGCCGCCGGGCAGGCTGGTGCCGACCGCGCAGATGGCCGCGCCGCGCTGCAGCCAGGCGCCGTCAAACAGCGGCTGCTTGGAGCGCGTCACGGTGACCACCAGGTCCGCATCGGCGACCGCTTCCTGCGGCGACACCTGCCGCACCGCAACGCCGTAACGCGTGCCAAACATTTCGCAGGCCTGCGACACGTCGGCCGTGTCGACGACGGCGATCTCCGAAAAGCCCATGGTTTCCTGCAAAGCCTCGAGGTGCGTGCGGCCCTGGATGCCCAGGCCGAAGAGCGCCATTTTTCTCGCGCCCGGCCGGGTGATGTTGTGCGCCGCCCAGGCCGTCATGGCGGCGGTGCGCGCGCGCGTGATTTCCGCGGCCGGCATCACGTGGTGGTGCTGCCGGGCCAAGTCGAAGAGGTTGACCAGGAAGTCGAACTGGCCGTTGAGGCTGGTGTAGGTTTTGTAGGCGGCGACGCCGCGGCTTTCCCACAGCGCGCCCATGCCGCTGAGCTTCCAGCTGCCGCAGTCTATGCGCTGGCGCGCCTGGATGGCCGCGTCGCCGCTGCACAGGGATTCAAAGGCCGCGGGCAGGTCCTGCAAGACCTCGCGCCAGCCGACGCTGCGGGCGACGTCTTCATCGGTATAGGTATGGATCATGGAATGCTTTCGAAAAAGAAGGCGCGCCTGGAGGCCCCAAGCCGGCGCCGAGGAGAGCATCCTAAGTGGGCATGCGAGCCCGCCCTCATCACATTTGCGCGAGGCCGATAACCTGAAGTTATGGGCTCCTCTGAAGCGCTGCTTGGGCGCGCGTGCGCCGGGCTTGACGCGCTGCGGCTTCGTTTGCATGATGCCGCCAACCTGTCCCTGCAACTGCCTTTGCTGAAAGCGAATTTCTCCCATGCCCGCATTGCCGTCCCTCTTGCGCACCGGATCCAAGCCCCTGGCCGCGCTGCTCGGCCTGCTGCTGCTGGCCTGCCCGGCGGCACGTGCGCAAAAAGCGCAAACCGTGAATTTCCTGAGCGAGGACGGCAAGACGACGCTGGTGGCTTACCAGTACGCGCCCGATACGCCGGGCCCGCACCCGGCGGTGGTGATGCTGCATGGGCGCGGCGGCCTGTACTCCACGCTCAAGCAGACTTTTGATGCCGACTCGCTGTCCTCGCGCCACGTCGCGTGGGCGAAGTTCTGGGTCGAGCGCGGTTATGTGGCCTTGCTGGTGGATTCCTTCGGCCCTCGCGGTTATGCACGCGGCTTTGAAGCGGGCACCAACGACGGCAGCCGGCCGGCCAGCGTCAACGAAATCACGGTGCGCCCGCTGGACGCCTACGCGGCACTGAAGTTTCTGCGCGCCCAAGCCGCCGTCGTCAAGGACCCGGTGTTTCTGCAGGGCTGGTCCAACGGCGGCAGCACGGCGCTGTCCGCGGCCTCCACCACGGCGCCGGGCATCGAGGCACCGACCGAGGCCACGGGTTTCCGGGCATTCCTGAGCATGTACCCGGCCTGCGGCCAGGTCATGCGCAGGTATCCCCAGACTTACCGCAGCTACGCGCCCATGCTGCTGCTGATAGGCACGGATGATGAAGAGGTCAACCCGGAACGCTGTGCCCGGCTTTCCGAGATCGCCGAGCGCAACGGCAGCGACTGGCAGTTTGTGCTCTACCCCGGTGTCGAGCATTCCTACGACACGCCCACGCGCAAGCGCGAATCCGTGGCGGCCAACAAGCTCGCGGCCGAAGACAGCAAGCAGCGCGCCGAGGCCTTCTTCGGAAAATTCCTCAAGCGCTGACATGGGCCGCGCCAGGCGGCCCCCTCCTTGAATGATCGAACGCCCGCCTTGCAGCGGGCGTTTCGCTTTGTGCACGCCAGTGGTGCGCGCGCGGTGTTTCCAGGCGGTGATACATATTTTTTGCGTGGATAAATAACCGTGGGTTATGGATATGGGCGGGTATTTCGAACTGGTCCCGGCAGGCAAATCCCAGTCCAATAAGCAGCGGGGAGAAGCAGCTTTCAAGCACGGCGCCGGTCCGGCTGAAAGCTTTTGAAAACGACAGATGCAAGCAATCCATGTGAACAAATCCAGAAGCCGGCCTTTTAAACCCAGCGTCATTGGCGGCTTGCTGGCGCTTTCCGGTTATGGCGCCTTCGCGCAAGCGCCCGATGCCGGCCGCATGCTGGAGTCCATACGCGAACGCGCGCCGGGCCTTTCAAACCCGGCACCGGCGGACGCACCGGCCGTGATTGAAAAACCCGCGCAGGAAAACCACGCGCCGTCCGCCGACACCGGCGCGCGGGTGCTGGTGACGCAGTTCGCGTTCAGCGGCAACGATTCCATCGATGCGCAAACGCTGGCCGCGGAGCTCGGCGGCTTCACCGGCCGCGAGATCGGCTTCGAGGCGCTGGCCGAGGCCGCCGCGCGCGTCACGCGCTTTTACCGCGAACGCGGCTTTCTCGTGGCGCGCGCCAACCTGCCCGCGCAGGACATTGCCGGCGGCACGGTGAGGCTGGAAATCCAGGAAGGCCGGCTGGGCGCGGTGAGCGTGGAACCCGCCAAAAATGTGCGCCTGGACCCGGGTGTGGTGCGCCGCTTCATCGCCGGCCTGGCACCCGGTGCGGTGATACGCGAGGCCGAGATAGAGCGCGCGCTGCTGTTGCTGACGGACCTTCCCGGTATCACGGTCAGGGCGGTGCTGCGCGCGGGTGCCCAGCCCGGCACGGCCGACCTGGTGATAAGGATCAGCGAAAGCCCGCTGGCGCAGGCGCGCTTCGGTTTTGACAACCAGGGCAACAGCTACACCGGCCGCAACCGCCTGACGGTGGAGCTGTCGGCCAACGACTGGCTGGGCCTGGGCGAGGCCTGGAGCGCCAAGGGCATCACCAGCTTCGAAGGCCTGACGGCCCAGACCCTGGGTGTGTCGGTGCCCCTGGGCGGCTCCGGCCTGCGCGCGGGCCTGGCTTACACCAACCTGCTCTACAAAATCGGCCGGGATTTCGCGCCGCTGGACGCCAGCGGCGAGGGCGAAAGCCTCAGCGGCTTTGTCGCCTACCCTTTCCTGCGCGGCCGGCAGGCCAACCTCACGGGTCAGCTCTCGCTGGAGCAGAAAAACTATATAGACCGCGTCAACCAAGCCGGCCTGGACGTCAGGAAATCCTCGACCCTGGCCAGGCTGGATATCTATGGCGACTGGCGCGACGGCGTGAGCGGCAACCCCGCGCTGACGAGTTACTCCCTGGGCCTGACGCGCGGCCGCCTGAGCCGCGACACCCTGTCCGACGCGGCCTTCGACGCGCGTTCGGCCATGACCAACGGCCGCTTCAGCAAACTCAACTGGTCGCTCTCGCGCCTGCAGGCGCTGCCGGGCGGCTTCACGCTGCATGCTTCTGTGTCGGGCCAGCAAGCCTCGAAAAACCTCGATTCGTCGGAAGAATTTTTCCTGGGCGGCCCGGGCGGCGTGCGCGCCTACCCGCAAGGCGAGGGCGCCGGCGACGAGGGTTGGCTGTCCCGGCTGGAACTGCGCCACGGCCTGGGACGCATGGGCGGCTTCGGCGTCGAAGGCTTTGTGTTTTACGACGCCGGCCGCGTGCGCATCGACAAAAATCCTTGGGATCCCGCGCAGCTGAGCAACCATAGAAGCCTGCAGGGCGTCGGCCTGGGCCTGGTGCTCACGCGGCCCAAGGCGCTGACGGTCAGCGTCGGCGTGGCCTTCAAGCCCAGCAGCACACCGAGCACCGTCGAGGCCTCGCACAGCCCGACGTTTTTTGTGCAGCTCAGCGGCGCGCCGCAAGCCTTCGCGGGCCTGGGCTCCTCGCTGTCGGACGATGCGGCGCTGAGCTCGGACAAGTTTGAGATCTACGGCGGCTTCGGCCTGGAGTTCGAGCAGGTCGCGCGCGACGGCGCGACGCCGGCCGGCCCGCGCGGCGCGACTTTCTCCGCCACCCCCACGGGCAGGCAGCTGCCTTCCTACCTGCGCATCAGCGACCCTTCGTCCTCGATAGGGGTGCGCGGCGCGCTGGGCCTGGGCGGCGGGCTGGAGGCCTTCTGGCAGGCCGAAGCCGGCGTGGCCTACAAATACGTGCCGAAGACCGGCCCCAGTTCCGAGCGCCCCGAATCCAACGCGGCCACCAGCCTGCAGGACGCGGGCGTGGGCCTGCGCAGCCCCGACTGGGGAGCCGTGCGTTACGGCCAGTGGACCATGCCGTTTCGCGACATGACGGCCAAGTTCGATCCCTTCAATGACTACGGCATAGGCGGCGCGGGCGGCATCATAGGTTCGCCGGGCCTGGGCGTGGGTTCTTCGAGCGTGGCCGGCCCGGTCACCGAGGTGGGCGATGCGAACAACGACGACGCGGCCTTTATACGCAGGCAGCCCGGCGTGTGGCAATACGCCACACCGGAATGGAAGGGCCTGTCGGCGCGCATCGCCTATTCCAACAACGGGCGCAGGGCGGCGCCCGACCTGGGCGCGGGTTCGGCCTGGGGTTTCAGTGGCTCTTATGTGAACGGCGCGCTCAAGCTCGGCATCGCCTACGAACAGCACAACCAGTATTTCGGCATTGCCAGCCTGGGCCGCAACAACCGCGGCGTCGGCTCCTCGGCCACGGCGGTGACCCAGGGCACTTCCTCGCGCGACTGGGCCGTGAGCCTGGGCGCCAGCTACACGCTGGGCGCGACGACCTTCTCCATGCTGCTCGACAAGCTTTCGTATGCCGAGTCGGACGTGATTCCCGGCAACACGGTGCCGGATTTGCAGAGCTACCGCCGCCGCGCCAGGCTGTTCGGCGTGACCCATACGCTGGGCGCCTGGGAGCTGCGCGCCAGCGCCGGCCGCGCCTCGCCCGGCAGCTGCGACACGGTGTCCAACGACCCCGCGCTGCGCAGCTGCTCGACCGCGGGCCTGGGCGCGACCCTGGTCGCGCTGGGCTTTAACCGCACCGTCAGCAAAAACCTGAGCGTCTACGGCACCTACTCGCGTATACGCAACGACGGCTCGGCGAGCTACAACTTCCGCACCGGCGCGGTGTTCGCCTCGGCCGGCAACACGCCCGGCGTAGGCGCCGACGTGACCGGCTACGGCCTCGGCTTCAAGTACAGGTTCTGAGAAAGAGAGTCACGCATGCATGCCGTCCACCAACGCTCCCCCCGCGCCTTCCGCCCCCTGCTGAATTCCGTCATGCTGGCCGTCCTGGCCCTGCAGGCGGGGCGGGTGTTTGCCGACGCGCTGCCGGGCAATGCCTTGCCGACCAACGGCCAGGTCGTCGCCGGTTCAGGTGGCATCGCCGCCTCGGGCAATGTGCTGACCGTCAACCAGTTCAGCGACAAGCTCACGGCGCAATGGGACACTTTTAACATCGGCGCCGCGGCCAAGGTGAATTTCGTGCAGCCTTCGCGCTCGTCCATCGCGCTGAACCGCGTGATGTCCAGCGACCCTTCGCGCATCTACGGCCAGCTCAATGCCAACGGCCAGGTTTTCCTGGTTAACGCCGCGGGCATCCTGTTCGCGCCGGGCTCCAGCGTCAACGTCGGCGGCCTGGTGGCCAGCACGCTGGATATTTCCAATGCCGACTTCGCGGCCGGCAACCTGCGTTTCAGCAACAACAGCGGCGCCACCGGCCAGGTGCTCAACCAGGGCACGCTCACAGCCAGCGAGGGTGGTTACGTCGCGCTGATAGGCCCGCAGGTCGGCAATGAGGGTGCAATCAGCGCGCAGCGCGGCACGGTGGCCCTGGGCGCGGGCAACAGCGTCACGCTGGACATGCACGGCGACGGGCTGCTCAACCTGCAGGTGGACGGCACCGCGCTGGCGGCGCTGGCCTCCAACAGCGGCACCATCCAGGCCGACGGCGGGCTGGTCGTGATGGCCGCGCGCGCCGGCGGCGACCCGCTGGCCACCGTGCTCAACAACAGCGGCACGGTGCAGGCCAGAAGCCTGACAAACAAGAATGGCGTGATACGCCTGGAAGGCGGCGACAGCGGCGTGGTGGCCGTCAGCGGCACGCTGGATGCCTCGGGCTACGGCGCGGGCCAGACCGGCGGGACCGTCAAAGTGCTGGGAGACAAGGTCGGGCTGTTTGCCGGCGCGCGGGTCGATGCCTCGGGTGATGCCGGCGGCGGCACCGCGCTGCTGGGCGGCAACTGGCAGGGCTCGGGCAGCGAGCAGCGCGCGCGGGCGACCTTTATAGACGCCGATGCGCGGGTCAAGGCCGATGCGGTGAACAGCGGCAACGGCGGCAAGGTGGTGGCCTGGTCGGACGAAAGCACGCGCTACTACGGCAGCATCAGCGCCAAAGGCGGCGCGGCGAGCGGGCAGGGCGGCAACGCCGAGGTGTCGGGCGTCAACTTCCTGGACTACGCGGGCACGGCGGACCTTACGGCGGCCCGCGGCAACGCGGGTTCGCTGCTGCTGGACCCGACCAACATCACGATCTCGACCGGCGGCAACACCGCGACCTGGAACGGCAGCAACACCTTCACCGGTTCGGGCGCCTCGTCCATCCTCAACACCACCACGCTGGTCAACCAGCTGGGCACGGCCAATGTGACCGTGAGCACGGCCAGCGCCGGCGCCTCGCTGGGCGATATCACGGTCAGCAACGCCATCGCCTACAACGGCGCGACCGACCGCACCCTGACCCTGCTGGCCAACCGCGACATCAATGTCAACGCCAACATCACGTCGGGTACGGCCAAACTTCATGTTGTGCTGAACTCGGCCTCGGCCGGCGGCGCGGCCGTCGGTTCGGTGTCGCTGGGATCGGGCGCGCAAATCGTCAGCAACGGCGGCAACATCACCATAGGCGGCGGTGCCGACCCCACGACCGGCTATGCCACCGGCGGCGGCGTCACCACCATAGGCTTTCGCATGGTGGGCGGGGGCAGCCTGCTGAGCAGCGGCGCGGGCAACATCCTGATCAATGCCAAGGGCGCGACGGGCCAGGCCTTCTCCATGGGCACCAGCGCCAACACCATCCAGAGCACCAGCGGCAACATCACCATCAACGCCCGCAACGCCGACGCCACGGCCTTTGGCATGAACAGCGGCATCAACATCATCCAGTCCACCGGCACGGGCAACATCACGATCAACGCCGAGTCCACCGGCAACGCGCTGGGTATGACCATGGGCTCCAGCGGCAACAACACGATACGCGTCGCGGACGGCGTGCTGAGCATCAATGCCAAGTCGACAGGCTCCAGCAGCGCGCTGGCCATAGGCTCGGGCACCAACACCCTGCAGGCCACCGGCAGCGGCAGCCTGGCCCTCACCGGCAACTCCAGCGGTTCGGGCAACGCCGTCTCCATGATCACCGGCACCAACCTGATGCGCACGGCCGGCGGCAGCATCAGCATCAGCGGTACGGCCACGGGCAGCGGCAGCGCCATCGTGCTGGGCGACGGCGCCGCCCAGGCCAAGGTCGAATCCACCGGTGCGGGCAACATCACGCTCACGGCCAACCGTCCGGTGGCGCTGAACCTGGCAACGCTCAGTTCGGGCGGCGGCAACATCGCCGTGTCGGGCACGGGCGCGGGCGCGACGCAAGGCATCGCGCTGACAGGCGGCAGCAAAATCCTGACTTCGGGTGCGGGCGGCATCATGCTCACGGCGGCCAACACCGGCGGCAGCGCCTTGCTGATGGGCTCGGGCAACAACCTGGTCGCGGCCTCGGGCTCCGGCAACGTCACGCTCGACGTGCAGTCCAGCAACGCGGGCTCAGGCTCGGGCCTGAGCATGGGCAGCAGCGGCACCAATGCCATACGCACGGCCGACGGCACGCTGAGCATCAATGCCCGCTCCGCCGGCAGCAGCAGCGCGCTGGCACTGGGCTCGGGCAGCAACACGCTGGAGGCGACCGGCGCCGGGCAGGTGCTGCTGGCCGGTGCGGCCACGGGCGCGGGCAACGGCATCTCGCTGGCCGGTGGCACCAACCAGGTCAAGACCGTGGGCGGCGCCTTGTCGATGTCGGGCAGCAGCACGAACGGTGGCGACGGCATCACCTTCGGCTCCTTGAACAACTCGGTGCTGTCGCAGGGCGGGAACATCAGCCTGAGCGGCAGCAGCGCGCGCGGCGCCGGTATGTCCATGGCCACCGGGGCCAACCTGGTGCAGGCCGGCGGGCAGGGCAGCCTCAGCGTCAACGCGCAATCGGCCAGCACCGGTTCCGGCTCCGGCCTGGGCATGGGCACCGGCGGCAGCAACACCTTGCGCACGGCGGACGGCACGCTGACTGTCAATGCGCAATCGGCCGGCAGCAGCAGCGCGCTGGCGCTGGGCTCGGGCAGCAACCTGATTGAATCGACGGGCAGCGGGCAGCTTGTGCTGGCCGGCAAGGCCTTGGGATCGGGCAACGGCATCTCGCTGGCGGCCGGCGGCACCAACACGGTTCGCAGCGCGGGCGGCGACCTGTCGGCCACCGGCACGGCCATGGGCAGCGGCGACGGCATCAACATGGCCAGCGGTAAAAACAGCTGGCTCACGCAGACCGGCACCATCACGCTGTCCGGCATCGCGGCAGGCTCGGGCACCGGCATCGCGATACGGCCCAGCACCGACGTGGCGACGATTGAAGCCAGCGGCGCCGGCAACATCAGCTTCAAGACCGACAGCTACGACAGCACGCCGACTTCCACCGGCACCGGCTCGGTGCGCATCGCGAGTGCCGGCGGCGTGCTTGCCATCGAGCAGCTGACCTTCGGCACCACCCTGGGCATAGGCGAGGGCGCGGTCGGGCAGCTTAACTGGAGCGGCGCGGAAATCGGCCAGGTCGCCACCGGCTTTTCCTCGGTGCGCATAGGCAATATGCTGTCCGGCGCCATCGATGTGCGGCCGCCGTCCTTTCCCGCGCCCGTGGTGTTGCCGGTACGCTCGGGCGATGCGGCGCGCCAGCAGGCTGCCATCGTCGCTTCCACACAGGGCGAAGCGCCCGAGTCGGCGGCGGCCCATGAGCCCAATGAGAGCACGCTGGCCCTGCGTGTTGAAGAGCCCCATTTGCTGAAGGTGGAGGGCTTTGATGAAAAACCTTGAATCATGGCGATTTGTTGCGTCGGCCGCATTGGCTTTCAGCCTGGCCTTGCCCTGCCTGGCGCAGGAAAAAGTGCAATTCCCCAGCCTGGACCGTTGGCAGGGCAGCGAGCGGCTGGTGCTGGACGGGTATCTCTACAAGCCCGAGGCGCAGGGCCGCTTTGTCGCGCTGGTGATGTTCCACGGCTGCGCCGGCGCCCTGGGCAAGAACGGCGCCGTCACCCAGCGCTTTCGCGATACCGCCAAATTGCTGAACAGCATGGGCTACGGTGTCCTGCTGGTGGACAGCTTCAACCCGCGCGGCGAGCGGCAGATCTGCACCGTCAACCCCAAGGCCAGGGCCATCCAGGAAGAGCATCGCTGGCTGGACGCCTATGGCGCGATCGAATACCTCAACGCGCGAGCCGACGTGGTGCCCGGAAAAATTGGCGCCATCGGTTTTTCGCACGGCGGCACCGCGGCCGTGCAGGTGATGAATGCCGAGCTGCCGGTGAAAAAACAGGGCGCGCCCGGCTTTGCCGCGGCCATCGCCATGTACCCCGGCTGCGCTTCCACGCTGGCGGCCAGGCCCGACTATGCGGCTTATGCGCCGCTGCTGATCCTGGCTGGCGAGCTCGACGACTGGACGCCGGCCCGCTACTGCCAGAAGCTGGCCGAACGCAGCAAGGAACGCGGTCAGCCCGTGGACATTGAAATCTACCCCGAGGCCTACCACGGCTTTGACGAGCTGAGCCCCGTCAAGCTGCGCGAAGACGTGGTGCGCAGCGGCAAGCCCGTGCACGTGGGCGGCAACCCCGCCGCGCGTGTCGCCGCCCACGCCAGGATCCGCGAATTTTTCGCCAGGCACCTGCCGGCCCAGTGAACCGGCGCCCTCATTCTCTCCATTTCACAAGGAAAAAAAGATGCGTTTACACACGAGAGCCCGCGCTTTGACGGGGCTGGGTTTTGCTTTTTTCATGTCGCAAGCGGCCGTGTATGCCCAGCTGCAGCCGGTCCCGGCCCAGGACGTCGCGCCCGAGCCGTCCTCGGGCTACACCGAGAAGAAGGCCGTCACGGCGAAAAAATTCATGATTGCCACGGCCAACCCGCATGCGACGCGCGCCGGCCAGGAAATGCTCAAGGCCGGCGGCAGCGCGGTGGACGCGGCCATCGCCGCCGCCCTCATGCTGAACCTGACAGAGCCGCAGTCTTCGGGCATAGGCGGCGGCGCCTTCATCGTGAGCTACGACGCGGCCCAGAAGGCGCTGAACGCCTATGACGGCCGCGAAAAGGCGCCGGCCTCGGCCAAGGGCGACCGCTTTCTCGACGCCAAGGGCAAGCCCCTGCCGCTCAGGGCGGCCATCAACTCCGGCAAGTCCGTCGGCGTGCCCGGCCTGCTGCGCGTGATGGAACTTGCGCACCAGAAGCACGGCAGGCTGCCCTGGGCCCAATTGTTTGAGCCCACCATACGCCTGGCCGAAAGCGGCTTTGCGGTGTCGGAGCGGCTGCACACCGTGATCAAACTCGACAAGACCCTGCGCGCCAACGCGAATGCGCGCGCCTATTTTTACGACGCGGCCGGCGAACCGCTGGCGGTCGGCGCCACGCTGAAAAACCCGGCCTTCGCGGCGGTGCTCAGGCGCGTCGCCAAGGAGGGCCCCGATGCCTTCTACAAAGGCGAGATTGCCCGCGACATCTCCGCCGCCGTGAACAGCCAGGCCCAGCCCGGCGACATGACGCCGCAGGACATCGCCGGCTACCAGGCCAGGGAGCGCGCGGTACTGTGCGGCAGCTACCGCGCCTACAAGGTGTGCGGCATGCCGCCGCCCTCGTCGGGCGGCATTGCGGTGCTGGCCATGCTGGGCGCGCTGGAGCGTTTCCCGCTCGCCGGCGTGCGGCCCAACTCCACCGAGGCCGTGCACCTGTTTTCCGAAGCCGGTCGCCTGGCCTATGCCGACCGCGACTACTATGTGGGCGACCCCGACTTCGTGAACGTGCCCGCGACGGCGCTGGTCTCGCCCGAGTACCTCAAGACCCGCAGTGCGCTGATACGCACCGATGCCAGCATGAAGCGCGCTTCGCCAGGCGTGCCGGCCGGCATCAAGATGGCCTGGGCGCCCGATGAGGATTCGGAGATACCGGCGACCAGCCACATCTCGGTCATCGATGGCAGGGGCAACGCGGTGTCCATGACGACGACGATTGAGGCGGTGTTCGGCAGCCACATCATGGTGCGCGGCTTTTTGCTGAACAACCAGATGACGGACTTCGCGCTCGCGCCCGAGGAGAACGGCCTGCCGGTGGCCAACCGCATCGAGGGCGGCAAACGCCCGCGCAGCACCATGTCGCCCACGCTGGTGTTCGACGCCGACGGCAAGCTCAAGATGACGGTAGGCTCGCCCGGCGGCAGCGCCATCATCAACTATGTGGCCAAGACCCTGGTCGGCGTGCTCGACTGGGGGCTGGATGTGCAGCAGGCGATTTCGCTGCCCAATATGGGAAGCCGCAACCGCGCCACCGAAGTTGAGGCGGGCACTGAACTCGAAAAACTCTCCGGTCCCTTGAAGGCGATGGGCCACGAGGTGCAGGCCATTGAATTCACCAGCGGCCTGCAGGGC